>Ga0181536_10000032_pt1 | contig 134231 bp, 118 predicted proteins | sample PEATcosm2014_Bin_41_FD_121105 | JGI IMG/M metagenome (GOLD analysis project Ga0181536, IMG submission 121105) | Peatland microbial communities from MTU Mesocosm Facility, Houghton, MI, USA - PEATcosm2014_Bin17_60_metaG | ecosystem: Environmental > Terrestrial > Soil > Wetlands > Peat | place... | reverse complement strand
GAAGGCCCAGAGGCTGGTGAACCCGCAGAACCACGCGCAGCTCCAGCCGCTCATCGACGACCTGAACGCGCAGATCAGTGCCGCCTCGCCCGCCACCAACGGCCTGGCGGGCACCGTGCTCGCCTTCTCCCCGGCGCAGTGGAACGCGAACCGCGACGTCCTCTCACCGGCGCGATCGTCGGACCAGACGGCCCATGCCGCAGTGGTGAAGGGTCGGTCGGACCTGCAGGAGATCCGCCAGCTGCTCAAGGGCTCGTCGGCCGCGGGCGCGGCCGTCGGCGGCTCCAGCCCCCAGGGCTCTGGCCTCCACGGCACGACGTCCACCTCGACCACAACCACGCCGACCACGGGAGGCTGAGCGGCGGCGCGACGCCGGCACCGCTCGAGGTGCCGACCGGGGCGCCTAGCTGAGGAGGGACGCCGTGTTGAGGTTCAGGCCGTCCGGCGCCTTGGAGCGGTGCACGACCTGGAATTCGGAGAACTCGGCGAGGCCCCAGGGACCGTTCTCCACCCCGATGCCGCTCCACTTGAAGCCGCCGAACGGCTGCTCGGGTGAGAGCGCCAGGTGCGTGTTGACCCAGGCCGTTCCGCACTCGAGCTGCGCCGCCACCGCGGCGGCGCGGTCGGCGTCGGCGCCCCACACCGAGCCGGAGAGGCCGAAGTGCGTGGCGTTGGCCCGGTCGATGGCATCGCCCAGGTCTCGATACGGCACCACCGGCAACGCCGGGCCGAACTGCTCCTCGTCGACGATCCGCGTGCCGTCGGACAGCCCCGTCAGGATGGTGGGCTCGAAGAAGTAGCCCGCGCGGTCCATGGCGTGGCCGCCGGTGACCGCCGTCGCGCCGTGGGACAGCGCGTCGGCCACCAGCTCCTTGACCCGCTCGTACTGCGGCGCGTTGTTGATCGGGCCGAGCTTCACGCCCTCCTCGGTGCCCTCGCCGACCTTGATCGACCGGGCGTGCGCCGCCAGCCCCTCGACGACGTCGTCGTAGAGGGCCTCAGGGACGTACACCCGCTTGATGGCAGAGCACACCTGCCCGTTGTTGTTGAACGCGCCGGCGAAGATCGCCGAGGCCACCACGGTCGGGTCGGCGTCGTCGAGCACGATCGCCGGGTCGTTGCCGCCGAGCTCCAGCGTCACCCTCTTGAGGTCCGGGGCGGCCGACAGCGCGACCTTCTTGCCCGTCTCGACCGAGCCGGTGAAGCTGACCTTGCGCGGCACGGGGTGTGAGGTCATCCACGCGCCCAGCTCGTCACTGCCGCTGACGATGTTGACGACGCCGGGCGGGAAGACGTCGCGCAACAGCTCGCCCACCTTCAGCGTCGTCAGCGGTGTGTAGGGCGACGGCTTCAGGACGAGGGTGTTGCCGGCGAGCAGCGCGGGGGCGATCTTCCAGAACGCGAGCGTCAGCGGAAAGTTCCATGGCGTGATGGCGGCGACGACGCCGAGCGGCCGCCGGGCCAGCTCCACGTACGCCGAGTCGTCGTCCTGAATGATCTGGGGGGCCATCTCCAAGTTGGCGAAGTACTGGCTCCAGATCGCGGACGCGAAGACCTCGATGCCGGCGTCGCTCAGCGGCTTGCCCTGCTCCGCCGTCAGCACCGGCGCGAGCTCGGCGGTCGACGCCATGAGCACCTCGGCCGCCTGCAACAGGACGGCGCGCCGGGCCGCCTCGTCCGCCTTCCAGTCGCGCCCCGCCTTGGCGGCGGCGTCGAAGGCGGCGTCGAGCTGCTGGCGGCTGCACTCGGGGGCCTGGGCGAAGACCTCACCCGTGGCCGGGTTCCGGACATCGAACGTCGACTCGGTTGGAGCCGCCTCCCCTGCGATCGTCATGACGAATTCGGACATGGTGCTCCTCGGCTGCGCTCTGGGAGGGCTCCCCCCGTCCCGGCCGGATTTCGGCCTCCAGATCCTCCCACCCGGGCGGGCGGGGCTCAATCGAAAATTGTGAAAGTCCCGAATCGCGGGATCGGTCCACCGACGCGGCGTGGGCTCGCCGGGCCGTGGCGGCCGGTGGAGGGCCTAGTCGCCCATGCCCGCCGGGCGGGGGCCCGGGCCGGCGCCCACGCCGAGCTTCTCCCGGAAGAAGGTCAGCGTCTGGTCGAGCGCCGCCCTGGTCGGCGAGCCCTCCTTGTCGACCAGATGCTCGGTCAGCACCGAGTGCGCGCTCTTCGGGTGCCCGTAGGGGTTCCCCGGTGCCGAATCGATCTCTACCGCGATGAAGGCGTCGCCCAGCTCGCGGCGCAGCGTCTCGAAGCGCTCCTCGAAGCAGAAGGGGTCATTCGTGAAGCGCAGGCCGAGCAGGCACGTGCCGGCCGCCGTCCGCTCCTTGACCCGGGCCAGGTCCGCGTCGGAGATCCCCACGTCCGCCTTGAACTTCCTGCTGAGGGGGAACGGCAGCGAGGGCTGGCTCAGGACCGGCGCGAGCACGACGTCGTCGACCATCATCGCCAGCGCGAAGCCACCGGTGAAGCACATGCCGACGACACCGACGCCGGGGCCGCCGCACCGCGCGTGTTCGGCGGCAGCGAGTTTGCGCAGCCAGACGGTCACGGGGCTCGTCCGCTTCAGGGCGAACGCCGAGAACTCGCGTGAGACACAGGCCGGTCCGATCGACGCCAGTGCGTACCCGCCTGACGGCGGGCGTCCCGGTTGGCCGAACAGGCTGGGCAGCACCGCGGTGCACCCCGCCGCGGCCACCCGGCGCCCGAACTCCGCCACGCGCGGGGTGATGCCCGGGATCTCGGAGATGACGATCACCGCCGGGCCCGTCCCGATCCGGAAGACGTCGCGCCGCGTGCCGTCCACCTCGAAGGACTCCTTGGTGAACCCCTCGAGCGCGGCCTCCCACCTGCCCACATCGCCGGTCGCCATGGCCGGACCGTAGCATCGACCGTCGTGGCCATACCCAGGAGCTCTCTCGACCCGCGCCTGCCCGTCCTGGTCGGTCTCGGGGCCGCCAGCACCAGTGCACCGGTGGCCGACCTGATGACAGAGGCCGTACGCGCCGCGGTGGCGGACGCCGGCGCGCCGGGACTACTCGGCGCGGTCGATTGCCTGGCGGTGGCCCAGGGCACGTGGTCGCTCACGGATCCGGCACGCACCGTGGCCCGGCGCATCGGGTCGCCGCGGGCGCGGACACTCCGCTTCGAGATCGGGGTCTCGCAGCAGGAGATGCTCAACCACGCCCTCGCGGCCGTGGCAGCGGGCGAGCACGACACGGTGGTCGTCATGGGTGGCGAAGCTCGGCGCTGGCTCCGCGGCGGCGGCGAAGAATCGGACCTCGAGCGCGAGCCACCCGACGGGGTCGTGGAGCGGCCGCCCGACTTCGTGGCCCCGATTGAGCTCGAGGCCGGCATCGTCCTGCCTCCGGTGCAGCAGTACGCCCTCATTGAGAACGCGCTGTCCGCAGCACGCGGGCTCGGGCCGGACGCGCAACGGGACGAGATCGCCGCGCTCTGGGCCCGCTTCAACGCCGTGGCGGCCCACAACCCCGACGCTGCCTTCGGCGCGCCTCGCACTGCGGCCGAGATCGCAATGCCCGGTCCACGCAACCGCCCCCTTGCGTACCCCTACAACGTCTGGCACGCCAGTCAGTGGACGGTGGACCAGTCGTCGGCGCTCGTCATCTGCTCGGCGGCCCGTGCTGCCGAGGCCGGCGTGCCCCCGGACCGATGGCTCTTCCCGCACGTCGCCCTCCACTGCTCGAAGGCGATCACGCTGACCGCCCGGCGAACGCTCGCCGCGTGGCCCGCGATGGCCGTGCTGGGCCGTGCCGCCGAGCACCACGCCGGTCGGCCCCTGCGCGACCTCCGGCTCGCCGAGGTGTACTCGTGCTTCCCGGCGGCGGTCCGGGTGCAACAGCACGAGCTCGGGCTCGACCCCACCCTCACCCCGACTCTCACCGGAGGCATGACCTTCGCCGGTGGCCCCTTCAACCACTTCGTGCTGCAGTCGCTCTTGACGCTGGGGTCCCGGCTGCGCGCGCAGCCGGACGAGCTCGGCCTGGTCACGACCGTCTCGGGGATGCTCTCCAAGCCCGGCCTCGCGCTCTGGTCGGCCACACCGCCCACCCCCGGCCGCCCTCCGCTGGTCGCCGACCTCGCCGACCAGGCGATCGCCGCGACCGGGGTGGTTCCCGTCGTCGAGACGGCGCCCGCCACGGCCACGCCGGCCCGCGTCGCCTCCTTCACCGTCACCTACGGCGGCGCCGACGGGCTCGCAGCGGTGCGCACGGCGATCGTGGCGGACCTGCCCGATGGGGTCCGCACCGCCGCCACCTGCGAAGATGCAGACACCGCCCGGCTCGCCGTGGCCGAGGGCCTCACCGGGCGGGCGGTCGAGGTGAAGGACACATCATTCAGCCTGTGAGCGCACCACCCCCCCGCACCAGCCGCCCCCGCCTGGTCGACCCCGAGCTGGCCGCCCGGGTCCCCGGCCTGCGGCGGGTCGCGGTCGTCGCCGTGTCCGTGGGGGCGCTGAGCGCCGTCCTCGTCGTCGTGCAAGCCGTCGCCCTGGCCCACGTGGTCAGCCGGTCCCTGCTGGACCATGCCCCGCTCGGCACCGTGGTGCCGGCCATCGTCGTCGCCGCCCTGGCCGTCCTGGTCCGTGCCGCGCTGCACGGCGCCGGGGACCTCTCGGCGCACGGCGCCGCCGACCGCGTCGTCGGCAGGCTCCGGGCCCAGCTGCTGCGCCACGCCCTGACGCTCGGGCCGGCCTGGCTGGCGGGCGAGCGTCCCGGCGAGCTCTCCCTCACCGCGACCCGGGGTCTCCGGTCGCTGCACACCTACTTCGCGCGCTACCTCCCCCAGGCGGCAGCCGCAGCCGTGATCCCAGCCGTGCTGCTCGTCTGGGTCGCCACCCAGGACTGGCTGTCCTTCGTCGTCGTCATCGCGCTGGTGATCGCCGTGCCGTTGACGATGATCTTCTTCGGGCGCGAGGCCACCAGGAGGTCGGAGCGCCAGTGGCGCCGGCTCGGCTCCCTCGCCGGCCGGTTCCTCCAGCTCGTCGAAGGGCTCCCGACGCTGCGTGCCTTCGTGCGCGAGGAGCAGGGGCGTCGCGAGGTGGCCGCCGCCACGGAGGGTGTGCGCTCGGCCACGATGCGCACGCTGCGGGTCGCCTTCCTCTCGGCCCTCGCCATGGACATGATCGCCGGCTTCGGGGTCGGCTTCGTGGCCATGGTCCTCGGGCTCCGCCTGCTCTGGGGGGAGCTGAGCCTGCAGACCGCGATGGCCGTGTTGCTCGTGGCGCCAGAGATCTTCATCCCCCTCCGTCGGGCCGGCGCCGAGTTCCACGCCAGTACCGAAGGGCAAGCCGCCGCCGCCCGTGTCCTCGACGTGCTCGCGACAGCGGGCCCCTCGGGACACTCGCCCGACACGGCCCGGCCACCGACGCCGGCGCGCCCCGGCGTCGCTGCGCTCACCGTGGACGCCCTACGGGTGCACTACGAACACCGCGATCGCCCCGCGCTGGCGTCATTCTCGCTCCAGGTCGCGCCGGGCGACAGGGTCGCGCTGACGGGGCCGTCGGGCTCGGGCAAGTCGACCGTGCTGGCGACCCTGCTGCGGTTCGTGGAGCCCGAGGCGGGCACGCTGTCGATCGGCGGGTCCCGCTCGGTCGAGCAGTCCGCCGCCGAATGGCGAAGCCATTTCTCGTGGCTCCCCCAGCGACCCCACCTCTTCAACGCGACCATGGCGGAGAACCTTCGCCTCGGGGCGCCCGATGCGCCGGACGACGACCTCCAGGCCGTGCTCGGTGCCGTGGGCCTCTCCGAGCTCATGGCCAACCTGCCCTCGGGGTTGCAAACGGCCCTCGGCCACGATGGCCTCACGCTGAGCTCCGGCGAGCGCCAACGGGTCGCGCTGGCGCGAGCCCTGCTGTGCCCTGCACCGATCCTCCTGCTGGACGAGCCGACCGCGTCGCTCGATCCGCCCACCGTCACACGCCTCGCGCCGGCGCTCGAGCCGTGGCTCGACGGGCGCACGGTCGTGGTGGCGGCGCACGAGCCCGCCCTCCTCGACCACTTCGACACCGTGGTCGCGCTGCCGGGTGCCCCCGCTCTGCCACTGGCGGTCTCGCCGTGAGCGCCGGTCGGCGGCGAGGATCGCTGCGCCGCGTGCTCGCCGAGCCCGGCACCCCCTACGGCCGCCTCGCGCTCGCGGGCTTCCTCGGCCTGGCGGCCGCCGCTGCGACGATCGGCCTCCTCGCCGGGTCGGGCTACGTGCTGGGACGTGCGGCCCTGCGGCCGGGGCTGAGCGCGATCGTCGGCATCCTGGCCGCAGTCGAGGTGCTCGCCTTCCTGCGCGGGCCCCTCCGCTACGAGGAGCGACTGGTCGGCCACGATGCCGCACTGCGCGCGCTGACCGGCTGGCGCGTGTGGCTGTACGACTGCCTCACCCCTCGCGTTCCGGCCGCCCTGGCCGGATGGCGCAGCGGCGACCTCCTGGCCCGCGCCATCGACGATGTCGATGCGCTCCAGGACCTGTACCTGCGCACCCTGCTGCCGGTAGCCGTCGCGGTGGGCGCCTGTGCGATCGGCACGTCGGCGGTCGGGTTCATCCTCCCGTGGGCGGCGCTCGCGCTCGGGATCCCGCTCCTCGTCGCCCTCACCGTCCCGGCGGCGCTGACGTGGCGGCGCAGCGGCGACGACGAGACGGCAGCACTCTCGGGGACGCTCTCCGCGCGGGTGGTCGACGCGCTGCAGGGGGCACCCGAGCTCCTGGCCTTCGGGGCCGACGGCGCCGCGCTGGACGCGGTCGAGGCGCTTGGTCGCCGGTCGGACGCGCTGGAGCGCCACCACGCACGCCTCGCCACCGTGGCCGCCACGATCATCGCCGGATGCCTGGCGGTGGCGCTGGCGGTCGTCCTCGCGCTCGGGGTGGACGCGGTCCATGCGGGCCACCTGGGCCAGGTCATGGTGGCCGTGCTCCCGCTGACGGTGCTGGCGACGTTCGAAATGGTCCCCGGCGTGCCGGCGGCCGTGGCCCGGTCACTCACCGTGCGCGCCTCGGCCGACCGCCTCTTCGCGCTCGAGGACGTGGAGATCCCCGTGCGCGACACCGTCGCACCCGTGCCACTCGGGAAGGGCGTCCCGGCGGTTGCGTTCGAGGATGCGAGCGTGCGCTACAGGCCGGGCCTGCCCCGGGCCCTCGACGGCGTCGACCTGAGCCTGCCCCCCGGGGGCCGGGTCGCCGTCACCGGTTCGAGCGGTGCCGGCAAGTCGACCCTCGTCACCGCGCTCCTGCGCTTCTGGCCGCTCGAGGGTGGCACGCTCTCACTGGGCGGGGTGGACGTGGATCAGCTCTCCCAGCACGACGCACGCGCCGCCTGTGCACTGGCCGACCAGCGAGCCCAGATGTTCGCCGGCACGGTGCGCTCCAATCTGTTGCTCGCGCATCCCGACGCCGACGAGGAGCAGATTGCCGGCGCGCTGCGGGCCGCTCGCCTCGACGCGTGGGTGGCCGCGCTGCCGGCGGGGCTCGACACACCCGTGGGCGAGGACGGGGTCGCGCTCTCGGGCGGTGAGCGCCGACGCCTCGCGGTTGCCCGCGCCCTCCTCGCGCCGGGCCCCGTGGTGATCCTCGACGAACCCACCAGCGGGCTCGATCAGCAGCTGGCCGACGAAGTGCTCGAAGGTGTGCTCGCGGCGGCCGGGGAACGCAGCGTGCTGGTGATCACCCACCGCGTCGCAGAGGCCCGGCTCTGCGAGGTCACCCTCACCCTCGAGGCCGGGCAGGTGGTGCCGCCTCAGGCCTGAGCGGCCCGATCGGAACGGAGATCGCCGGCGGCGACCGGTGATCCGCCGCTGCCGGCCCCGCCGTGCCGGTGGCGCAACGCCCCCGAGGCGGATCCGCTCGACCCGCCCGAGGGGCACCAGGCGTTCGAAGGGACGCCGGCACACGGGTCGGCCATGGTCGGCAGACCCTCGGGCAGCGCTTTGAGCCGCACCCCGGTCTGTGCCGGGTAGTTGGCACCGGCGGGACACGCAGCGAGGCGGGAGTCGCATTCGACCTGGGCGACCAACGTGTTGTCGGCGTTGGTCGTCGTGCTGGTCACGCCACACGTGGGCTGCAGTTGCTCCAGGTTCGGTGGCGCGCTGCCGCGCGGCGCGGTGTTGTCCCCGTAGCAATTGGACGGCAGGCCCGAGTGCAGCAGGATCTGCCCGAAGTCCGCGTTGGAAGGGTTCCCGTAGGTGCCGTCGTTGACGAAGGTGTTCCCCTTGAGGGCGTCGCCCTCCGGCTCGAAGACGCAGCCGAACCCCGAGACCTGGAACCCGCCGAAATTGGCGCACTTCTGGTTGAGCGATGGCGTGCCGCTGTCGGGGTAGGGCACGAACAGGACGCCCCAGGCTCCGTTGTTCGAGAAGGTGTTGTCCATCACGGTGTCGTTTCGTCCTCCCGAGACGGTCATCCCCGTGCCGATGGGGCCGGCGGCGGCGTCACCGGCCTCGGGGGTGTCCCCATTGTCGTTGTCGTGCACGTTGTTGTGGATGAACACCCAGCACGAATGGGTGTGCGTGATGGGGCTGGTGGCGTCACCCGGGCACGCCCCGTTCTGGGGCGGCGGCGGGTCCCCCGCGATCTGGGTGTCGGTGTCGACGCCGTCCTGGTTGTCGTCGAACTGCGAGTTCTCAATGACGACCGCGCCACCGGAATTGGTGCCCGAGTACCCCAGGGCGTTGTTCTCCATCCAGGCGTGGTCGATCGTCACATCGCACACCTGGTGGCAGGCGCCGACGTACATGCCCGAATCGTTCATGTTGGAGCCGTAGATCTGGTTCCAGCTGCCCGGGCCCTGCGCGTTCGACGAGAAGATCCCGTACTCCGCAGCGGAGGTCTCGTTGCTGTAGAAGGACGTCGTCCCGGTGAGATAGCTCCCGCTGTACCCGGTCAGGCCGATCTTCCCCGAACCGTCGCCGCCGTTCCACCAGATCTCGTTCCCCGAGTCGCCGGCGCCGCCCAGGAAGTTGCAGGCGGTCAGGTTCTCGATGCTCACGTGGTCCGCCTTCCAGACGACGATCCCGTTGCGTCCCTGGGCCTTGCCCCCCACGACGGGACCGAAGTTCTGGTACTGCGGATCGGAGCTGCACGCGGTGGGCGCGCCCGACTTGGTCCCGTCCACGACGACCGTGCCACGGTCCATCCCCCGGATCGTCAAATTCGACGTGCGCACGACCACGCCACCGTGATCACCGGTCGACAACTGGCTGGCCGAGGTCACGTGCGCGTCGTCGCTCTCGTGGTAGTCGCCCGGGGCGATGAGGATGTAGTCACCGGGCTGGGCCGCGTCGACGGCGGACTGGATGGAGCTGTACTGGCCCGCCATCCCGTGGTACCGGCCGACCAGCAGCACCGCGGGTGAGCTCGACGACGAGCACGCCGCGAGCACCGACCCGGTCAGGAGGGCGGCGCCGAGGACGCCCAGCCGCCGCGCGCCGATCGTCCTTGGTCCCATCGGCTTCTCCCCTCGGCCGTGCCACCAGGTGAGCGATACGCCCGTTTGGCACCTCGGGAAAACCTACTCCCCAACCCCGCCGGCGTGGGCCCGAGGTGTCAGGCCGGCCCCGTGGCCTCCGGCGCCTCCGCGGTGCGCAGCCTGACCTCCGCCACGGAGGGCGCCGGGTACCCGAGCAGGCCCGGCCGCCAGCCCAAGCCGATCTTCTCGGCGCCCGGGCCGTCCTCGGTCCAGACGTGACACGTGTTGAGCAGGAAGCCGAAACCTCCCTCGCGCATGGGGTGCTCGCCATCGCCCTTCTCGACCTCCCAGGCCCCCGAGGAGGTGATGCCCTGCACGACCACGGGCCCCATCGCCCGGGCCAGGAACTCGAGATGGCTGCAGCCGCGCTGGCGCCCGAAGCGCTCCTGGACCGCGCTGGTGTAGCCCCGCGCCACCGACAACCCGACCAGATCGTGGAAGCTCGCCTCGATGCCGGTGCATTCGGCGTGCGGGTAGGTCGTCATGTCGGCCGCCGCGTCCACGATGACCATGTCGGCGCGGCGGACCACCAGGCCCAGCTCCATGAAGTGCAGGTCGCGCGGCCCGTACGCGCCGTCGGCCCAGGGACGCTGGTCGTGCAGGGTGCCCACCACCGCGAAGTACTCTCCGCGCCGGTACACCTCCATGGAGATGGTCCGCCGATGGACCGGGTCCTCGGCGGACCCGGGGACCGGACGCAGCGCGGCGAGCGTCGGCGGAGGCTCAGGCACCGGGCGATTGTGGCGCCGCGGCGCCCCGGGGCGCCAGTCCCACCTCGTTGAAGCCGTGGAGGATGGGCGCGTCCCGGTTCCACCCGATGCGGGTCACCGACGCCGTGCGCAGGTGCAGGCGCCAGAAGAGGTCGGTGGTCCCGAGGGCCCAGGCCACCGCCGCCTTGATCGGCGTCACGTGGCTCACCACCACCACGTCGCCGTCGCGGCGTCGCGCGCCGGCACCTGGCGCAGCGAACAGCTCCTCGCAGGCCGCCGAGACGCGCGCGTCCACCTCGGCGAGGGTCTCCCCGCCCTCGGGCCGGAAGTCGCGGTCGCTCTGCCATCGCTGCCACACCTCGGCGGGGATCCCGTGCAGGGGCTGGCACTCGAACTCGCCGTAGTCGACCTCGACCCAGCGATCGTCGACGGTCACGGGGGGCCCGAGCGCGAGGATGTCGGCCGTGTCCCGGGCCCGGCTCAGCGGGCTCGTGCGCACCTCGGCCACCGGGTCCACCAACAACGACCGCGCCGCCTCCACCTGCTGGCGTCCGGCCTCGGTCAGCTGGGCGTCGGTACGGCCGAGCAGGAGCCCCCGTGCGTTGGCATCCGACTCACCGTGGCGTACCAGGATCAACACCGCGACAGCACGGGGGTCAGGCGGGGACCAGGATGCGTCCGCACTGCTCGCAGGTGGCCGCCTCGCCCGGAGGCAGGGACCGGATCTTCTCGACCTCGACCGAGGACAGCTCGAGGTGGCACCCGTCGCAGTGGTTCCGCACCAGGCGGGCCGCTCCCGTCCCTTTGAGGCGCGCTCGCAGCGTCTCGTAGCGGTCCGACAGCGCCGTCGGGAGCTCCGCCGCCTCGGTGGCCCGTGACGTCACGGCCGCAGCGAGCTCGGCCCTGATGTCGTCCTGGTCGTGGGCCACTTGCGCGCGGAGCTCCTCGGCCCGCGCCTCGAGCGGCGCCATCCGTTCCCGCAGGACGGCCAGCTCGGCGTCGACCCCGTCCTGCTCCAGCATCGCCACCAGCTCGAGCTCCTCGAGCTCGGCGCGGCGCTCCGTCAGGTGTCGCACCTCGTCGTTCATGGCCTGGAGGTCGCGTCCGGACGAGCTGGTGGCTGCGTACATGCGCCGCTCGATGGCGCCACGGCGGCCGCTGATGCCTGCGATCTGCTCCTCGAGGTCCTTCTGGGTGGCCGCCAGCACGGCGCGCCGTGCCGCGACCTCGGCCCTCTCGCGGTCGAGCCCGGCCAGCTCCGCCTCCACCGCGGCGAGGCCCGTCGTCTCGGCCAGCGCGTCGTGCCGGTGCTGTAGCTGGATGATGGACGTGTCGAGGTCCTGCACGGTGAGCAGGCGGGCGAGCGCGTCGGTCACGAGAGGCCCTCGTAGGCGGCCCGTGCGATGGGCAGCGCGTCGGAGAGCCCGGCATCGGCCATGGCGATCGCCTCGTCCCAGCTGCACCAGCGCGCGTCGGGGCTCTCCCCCGGCGGGGGGTGCGGGTCGTCGTCCGCGCCGAGCAGCAGGTAGCGCAGGTCGAGGTGGGTGTGGCCGAAGGCCGCGTCGTGGACGTCGAGGTGGACGAGGAGGGGGCCGGCGGCGGGATGCTCCACGGCGAGGCCGAGCTCCTCGGTGGCCTCACGGCGGGCGGCGGTCGCCGGGGACTCGCCGGCGTCGATGTGCCCACCGGGCTGCATCCAGATGCCCAGGCGCTTGTGGCGGTGCAGCACCGTGCCACGCCGCCCGACCACGAGGCCCGACGCGGTGACGTGGACGGGACCGGCGTGCTCGTCGCACGGTGCCGCGAGCCGATCCAGCTCGAACAGGAAGCGCTCGCGCGCCTCCACCTCACGCGACGATGCGGGCTCATGGCCCTCGACCAGGCTCCGCAGCTCCTCCGTGGAGGCGCCCCTTGTCGGACTCCCCATCATGCGAATCCCTAGCACAGGTGGCCGGTCAGCACCGTGGTGGCATGGCCGGCGATCGTCACCCGCTCACCCCGGGGATGCACGTACAGGACGGCGCCACGCGGGGACAGCTGGTGGGCCACGAGGGCGTCGCGCCCCAGTTCGGCGGCCCAGTACGGCCCGGCGACGCACTGGGCCGATCCGGTGGCCGGGTCCTCGTCGATCCCGACGTTGGGGCCGAAGACCCGCAGCACGTAGTCGGCGTCCCACCCCGGTTGCGCCGGCGCGGTCAGCAGGAGGGCCTTGGACCCGGTCGCCGCGATGGCGGCCAAGTCGGGCGCGTAGGCACGCACGGCCTCGGCCGAGGAGAGTGCGACGAAGGTGAAGAAGGAGGTGTGCCCGACGGCGACCACCGCGCCGGGCCACTGCTCCTCCAGTGAGCCGGGCATCGGGCCGGGCGTCACCGGGTCGGCCGGGAAGTCGAGCTCGATGCGGTCTCCCGCGAACGCGGCCCGCAGCGGGCCGCTGCGCGTGTGGAAGGTCAGCGGCACCGCGCCGTCGACCGTGCCGCCCTCACGCAGCGCGTGGGCCGCGGCGAGCGTGGCGTGGCCGCACAGGTCGATCTCGGTGGCCGGCGAGAACCAGCGCAGCCCGAAGGAGGCCGCGTCCTCGCCGGGCACCAGATAGGCCGTCTCGGCGATCCCCAGCTCGAAGGCGATGGACTGCATGCGCGCGTCGTCGAGCGGCCGCTCCAGCAGACAGACGGCGGCGGGGTTCCCGCCGAAGGCGACGTCGCTGAAGGCATCGACCCAGGTGATCGGGATGCTCATGGTCCCCACGATGCTAAGCGGGCCAGCGCGTCGCGCAGCACGCGGTCGCGCTTGCAGAAGGCCCAGCGCACCAACGTCCGGCCGGCGTCGGCATCGGCGGGGTCGTAGAAGACCGAGCTCGGGATGGCGACGACGCCGCAGCGCTCGGGCAGGCCCAGGCAGAACTCCCGGGCGCTGTGACCCGGTGCCAGCCCGGCGATGTCGGTGGTGGCGAAATAGGTGGCCGCGGGCCGGTACACCTCGTGGCCCAGCGCCTCGAGGCCGTCGCAGAGCAGGTCGCGCTTGCCCGCCAGCTCGGCGGCGAGGGCGCGCAGCGCGGCGGGCGGGAACCCGAGGCCGTGGGCGATGGCGAGCTGGAAGGGGGCCGGGCTCGTGTAGGTCAAGAACTGCTTGGCCGCCCGCACCGCGCCGACCAGAGGCGCGGCGGCGCACACCCAGCCCACCTTCCACCCGGTGAAGGAGAATGTCTTGCCCCCCGAGGAGATGGTCAGCGTGCGGTTCCGCATGCCCGGCAGCGTGGCCAGCGGGACGTGCGTCCCGTCGAAGACCAGGTGCTCGTAGACCTCGTCGGTCACCGCCAGGAGGTCGTGGGCGGTGCAGAGCGCGGCGACCTGCCCCAGCTCGTCGGGCGTGAACACCTTGCCGGTGGGGTTGTGGGGCGAGTTGAGCAGGACGAGCTTCACGCGCGGTCCGGCGGCGGCCGCGGCGAGCTCGTCGGGGTCGAAGGACCAGTCCGGGGCCTGCAGGCGGACCAGCCGGGGCACCGCGCCCGCCATGGACGCGCAGGCGGCGTAGGAGTCGTAGGAGGGCTCGAACATGACGATCTCGTCCCCGGGCTCACACAGCGCCAGCAGGGTGGCGGCGATGGCCTCGGTGGCGCCGACGGTGACGAGCACGTCGGTGTCGGGGTCGAGGTCGATGCCGTACCAGGCGCGCTGGTGGTCGGCCACGGCGCGGCGGAGCTCGGGGATCCCCGCGCTCGGGGGGTACTGGTTGCGCCCCTCCCGGATGGCGGCCACCGCGATCTCGCGCAGCTCGTCGGGTCCGTCGGTGTCGGGGAACCCCTGGCCGAGATTGACCGAACCGGTGGCGACGGCCAACTCCGACATGGTGGCGAAGATCGTCGTGGTGAACGGCTGGAGGCGCCGGGCCAGATGCGAGTCCCCCGTTGCCACCGCGACGATCGTACCTGCGGCGACCTGCGGCGCCTATCGTCTGGGCGGACCGTGCTCAGCATCGCCAACTACAACATGCACTGCGGGATGGACGGGTGGGGCAGGCCCTACGACTATGTCCGCGCCATCACCTCCCTGGACGCCGACGTGATCGTGCTCGAGGAGGCGTGGACCACGCAGGGCGACGACTCCGGGGGCCAGTCCGCGCAGGCGGCCGTCGCGCTGGGCTACCAGATCGTCGCCCACACGCTGGGCGAGGGGCGGCGCATCCGACCCCAGCCCGATGCCCCCGACACCTGGCGGGCGCGCCTGCTCTGGAGCGACCGCAGCAAGGCGCTCTACCTGGACGGCGAGCGCCCGCTGCCCGAGAGGGTGCGGGCGCTCCCGCGCTTCTTGGAGGCGGAGCCCGGCACCTTGGGGATCGCCGTGCTGGTGCGGCCGGACCTCCCGGTGGAGTCGACGCGGCTGGTGCGCATGCGCGTGCTGCGGGCCGATCGCGTGCGCCGGGCCGCGCTGGTGGTCGACCTCACCGTGGAGGGGAGGCCGATCTCGGTGGTGGGCACCCACATGTCACACCTCCTCTTCGGTTCGCACCGCAACTGGGCCGAGCTGCGACGTCAGCTCGACTCCGAGGCCCGGCCCGACGCGGTGCTGGCCGGGGACATGAACGCCTGGGGCCCGCTGGTCCGCGCCTTCATGCCGGGTTGGCGGCCGGCGGTGACCGGCCGCACATGGCCCAGCTGGAGGCCCCACAGCCAGATCGACCACATCCTCGTGCGCGGCGCGCTGCGACCCGTCTCGGGCGCGGTACTGCCCGACGCCGGGTCGGACCACCGCCCGGTGCGGGCGGAGCTGGAGGTGGGCGACCCGGTCGACCGCCCCGGCGCGGCAACCGAGCGGGGGTGATCGGACGACGAAGTGCCCGGCCGACGACGGCGGCACGCCGATCGACGCCTGGACCGGGCCGCGGGGAACGGCGGCTCAGGCCGGTGGCGGTGGCCCGGCGAGCGCCGTGACCGCCTCGTTCACGCTCGTGTAGAAGTGGTCCTCGCCGATGCGCGCCGCCAGGCCCGAACGGCGCAGGCTGTCGTGGAGGTGCACTCCGGACCGCGCGACCCCGAAGGCGATGCCGTCACGCTCGCAGAGGTCGAGCACCTGCCGCATGGCGGCCGTCCCCGTGAAGTCGATGTCCGACATGCCGATGGTGTCGAGGACGAACACCCGTACCGGTCCGGGGGCGTGCGCCAGCGCATCCGACACCTCATCGCGGAAGCGCATGGCATTGGCGTACCAGATCGGGGTGGCGAAGAGCGCAACGAGGATGCCGGGCACCTGCTCCGCGCTCGGATCGAGCGCCCAACGCTGCCAGCTGGTGGTACCGGGCAGGCGCCCCAGAACGTGCAGCTGCGGGCGCGCGCTGAGACGGATGCGGTCGAGGATGGCGAGGCCGACGGCGACCGCGATCCCCTGCTCCACGCCGACGAGCGCGACGGCGAGCAGCGTCACCGCGGCAAGGGCGAACTCGAACAGGTTGAAGCGGGCGATGGCGATCAGGTCCCCCACGCGGAACAGCCGCACCGCGACGAAGATGAGGATGGCGGCCAGCGTCGCCAACGGCACGTCCCTGAGCACGTTCGCGAAGGGGATGATGATGACGACGACCGCCGCCGCCCCGAGCGCGCCCGCCTGGGTCCGGCCGCCGGCCGTGGCCACGGCGCCCGTGCGTGGAGGGCTGGCGTTGACCGGGAAGGACCCCACGAGGCCGGCCAGCACGCTGCCGGCGCCCACCCCGAAGAAGTCCCGCCCCGCGTCGACGTCGTAGCCACCCCGCTCGGCGAAGCCGCGCGTGGTGGCCGCGGTCTGCGTCACGACCACCAACGCCACCACGGCGGCGAGCGGCGCCAGGCTCCCGAGGGTCGACCCCGACAGGCCGGTCAGGCCGAGGTGGGGCGCCCCGGTCTTGATCGTCCCCAGAACGGCGACACCGTGGGACTGCAGGTCGAGGACCCCGACGAGTGCCGTGGAGGCGACCAGGCCGATCAGCGCGGCCGGAATCCGGCGGTCGAGGCGCGCACTGACGAACATGACGGCCAGGACGCCGACGCCGAGGGCGAGCGACCATCCGTTCACCTCGTTGAGATGGGTCAGTACGTACCCCACGCGGTGCTGATTGGTGCCTCCCGTCGGGGGCAGGCCGAAGAACTCGGGCAGCTGGTGGGCGATGATGATCACGGCCACCCCGGACATGAAGCCGGTGACGATGGGCGTCGAGAGGAACTCGGCGATCCACCCGAGGCGCAGGATGCTGACGAGCATCACGATGAGCCCGATCATCACGGCCAGGATCCCCACCAGCTCGACGTAGCGGGCCGACCCGGTCAGGGCGAGAGCGGACACCCCGGCGGCGAACAACGGTGCGATCGTCGAGTCGGCGCCCACCGACATCTGCGGGTTGGAGCCCAGGAGGGCGAAAAGGACCGTCCCGGCCACGAAGGCGTAGAAGCCGGTGATGGGGGGCATGCCCGCCAGCTGCGAGGTCGCCAGCTGCTCGGGCACGGCGATGACGAGGAGCATGAGGCCGGCCACCAGGTCCGCCGAGGCCCAGGAACGCTGGTAGCCGTGCAGCGAGGTCAGGACCGGCGGACGTGGCACCGCGACATCATCGCCCACCGGGCGGTTCGCCAGATTGACCCAATTGAGATTCGCCAGATTGACCCAATTGAGACCCAATTGAATTGAATAGTCTCGGGTCGGGAGTCGAGACGCCGTGGCGGCCGGCGTTCCCGTCCCGCCCGCCTGAAGGAGGCCCAGCGATGAGCGACTACCCCTACGCCGACCGTTTCAGCATCCACCGCGCGCTGCCCGAGCAGAGCACCAGCCGGGAGGACGTGCTGGCGGAGCTCCACGCCATGGCCACCGAGGAGGACTCGTTCTGGGAGACCGGCAAGTGCTCGGGCACCATGTACTGCGGCGACCACGACCACTACCGGTTCATGAACGAGGCCTTCGGCCTCTTCGCCCACGTCAACGTCTTGCAGCGCGACATGTGCCCCAGCGCCACCAAGTTCGAGGCGGAGATCATCGCCATGACGCTCGGCCTGCATTCCGGCGACATTGCGGTGGCAGCGGGTGACGACCCGTGCGGGCTGGTGACCACGGGCGGGACGGGCAGCATCCTGCACGCGATCCTGGCCTACCGCGAGCACGCGGCCTCCGAGCGCGGCGTCACCCGCCCCAACGTGATCAAGCCCGAGACGGCCCATCCCGCGTTCGACAAGGCGTGCCATCTCTTCGGTGTGGAACTGCGGCGGGCGCCGGTCGACCCGACCACGACCCAGGTCGACGTCGACTGGGTGCGCGACCACATCGACGGTGAGACGGTCGCCCTCATCGGGTCTGCGTGCAACTACGGCTACGGCACGGTCGATCCCATCGCCGACCTGTCGGACCTCGCGCTCGAGCACGGTATCGGACTGCACGTCGATGGCTGCCTCGGCGGCTTCATCCTCCCCTTCGGCCGGGAACTGGGCTACGACATCCCGGCCTTCGACTACTCGGTGCCGGGTGTCACCTCCATCTCGGCCGACACGCACAAGTACGGGTACGCCTTCAAGGGTTCCTCCGTCCTCAGCTTCCGCTCAAGGGCGCTGCGCAACGCGCAGTACTTCTACCTGACCGACTGGAGCGGCGGGAAGTACACCTCGCCCGGCATGGAGGGCTCGCGCTCGGGCGGCCTCATCGCCGCCACCTGGGCCTCCATGGTGCAGCTCGGCCACGCCGGGTACCTGGGCTACGCACGGGAGATCTTCGAGACCTCGTTCGCCATGCAGGCGGCGGTCACGTCACACCCAGAGCTGCGCCTCGTCGGGCGCCCCACCTTCCTCTTCTCCTTCACCTCCGACGAGTTCGACATCTACCATGTGAACGACTTCATGCGGACGAGAGGGTGGCGCTTCAACGGCCAGCAGTACCCCAACGCGCTCCACATGGCGGTGACCAGGCCGCAGACCCAGGCCCAGGTGGTGGAAGAGTTCACGACCGACCTCGCGGATGCCGTGGCCTACGCCAAGGAGCACGCCGACGAGGCGCCGAAGAGCGGAGCCATCTACGGCGGTGTGGCCGGCGGCATGACCGAGGAGGCCGACGAGTTCATCCGCGCCGTCATGGCCGACATGCTCGACGGGCAGTCGTCCATCCCGGCCAAGTGACCGAGGCCGCCCCACCCACCCAATGGGTCGCCGGCTGCGTGGCGGCACAGGAGGGATTGGACGCGGCGCTCGTCGGTCTGGACGACGCGGCGGCGCGCCGGCCCAGCCTGCTGCCCGACTGGAGCGTGGGACACGTGCTCACCCACATCGCCCGCAACGCCGACAGCGTCGTCTGGCGGCTCGACGGTGCGGCGCAGGGCCAGCTGCGCGACCAGTACCCCGGTGGCCTGGAGCAGCGGAAAGCGGACATCGAGGCGGGCGCGGGCCGTCCGGCCACGGAGCTCGTGGCCGACGTCCGCCGGACTTCGGCCGCGGTCGCGGGGGTGATGGCCGGGCTGCCCCCCGAGGCGTGGGACGCCCCGTCGCGCACCTCCCGGGGCGTGGTCGAGAGCTCCCGCGACGCGCTCCTGTCCCGCTGGCGGGAAGTGGTGGTCCACCACGGCGACCTCGGCCTCGCCCCGGTGCCCTTGCCGCCCGAGCTCGTCGACGCCTGGCTGCCACAGGAGCTGGCGCGGCTGGCGCTGCGGACCGACCCGGCCCGTCTTCTCTCGTGGATCATCGGGCGGGGCGACCCACCCATGCTGGCGGCGTGGTAGCCGAGCCGGCTGCCCCGAACAGCTAGCCCGAGACGAACGCGTCGCCGGAGCGGTCGACCGCGACACAGAAGGTGATGGTCGGGCACGAGATGCTGGTGAGGGCGTGGCCGTCGTCGATGAGGGTGCCGCCGCTCCACGCGGTCCCGTTCCATCCGAAGACCCGCCCGATGGAGTCGACGGCCCGGCAGAACGTCGTCGTCGGGCAGGAGACGGCGGTCAGCCCGGAGGCATCGGTGCCGGTGACGGGTGGCTCGCTGGCGATGGACGCAGGCGCGGTGAAGCCCAGGCCGTTCCAGGTGAGCACGCTGCCGCTGCTGTCGACGAGCACGCAGAACGACGTGGTCGCACAGGAGACCGAGTTGAGCTGGCCCTGCGTGTCGGCGTCGCCGGGCTGGGTCCAGGTGTGGCCGTTCCACACCGAGGGTCCGCCCTCGGCAGCGACACAGAAGGCCGGTGACACGCACGAGATCTGGTTGGCGGCCCCCCACGCCCCCAAGTTGCCCGACCAGCCCGAGCCGTCGTAGACGAAGGAGTTGCCCTCGCCGTCGATCGTGATGCAGAAGCTGGGTCCCGTGCAGTCGATGGCGGTGATGCCCTGGGCGGCGGGGATGGTCGCCGGCGGCTCCCAAGCCGACCCGTTGAAGAGTGCCACCTGGTTCAGGTTCGGCGCGGCGGCGCAGAACGCGGCGCCGGCACACGAGAGATACGACAGACCCTGGGGCGAGGGCGCCGGCACGGCGGGCCCCAGGGCGGTGACCTTCTCGATGAACAGGCGGTAGGTCTGACCGGTCACCGTCCCCGCCACACAGGACCCCGGCACGGGGCACGAGACGACCGACAGGTTCGCTCCCGCTGCAATGCGGATCGGCTTGGACCAGCTGCCCGCCGCTGCCGTCGTCGTGGGCGTCGTCGCGCGCGTGGACGTGGTGGTGGACGCGCTCGAGCCGTCGGGGCTCTTGCTGCAGCCGGCAACGAGCAGGGAGAGCGCGGCGACGGCCAGCGCCGCCGCCAACGGTCCCGCCCGCCGCCTTCGCACTACTTCGTGACCGGAAGGCCGCTCGCCTCGAGGGCTCGGTGACGCGACCACGTGTCGAGGACGATGAGGGTCTTGGTTCCCGTGACGCGGCCTCGGCGGCGCAGCTGCTCGATCACCTGCCCCAGGCGCTCGACGTCGGGTACCTGGAGCCACACGAGCGCGTCGGGGTCGCCGGCAGTCGTGAACACGGCCTGTACCTCGGACAGCTGCATCGCCGTCTCCTTGATCTCCTGGAGATCGGCGGTGCCGGCGAAACGCACCTCCGTGAAGGCCTGTATGGGACGACCCGCCTTGCGGTGGTCGACCACAACCGTGTAGCCGGCGATCACCCCTGTACGCTCGAGGCGTTCGATGCGCCGCGTCACCGCGGAGGCCGACAGCGAGACCTGCTCGCCGATGTCGGCCATCGTCCGGCGGGCGTTGTGCGACAGCAACTCGATGATGTGGTGATCGATCGGATCCAGCTCCTCTGTTCCCATGGGGTATAAGCCTAACGAAGGCGGTTCGGCTGCACGTTCAGTGCATCAAGACCCCCCGCTCCCCCGCCTCCGTTGCGTCCGTGTTGTTCCGGCCCCGTGCTCACGCATCCCGACGGTGGACGGACACGGCGTAGGCGCCCGGCGGGGCGAAGGGTCGGCGGTCCCAGGTCGACCATCGGTCTTCGAGTTCGAGGCCGCAGCCGGCGGCGAGAGCGTCATGGGTGGCGGGCCCGAATCCTCCCGGGCGGATGGAGTACCCCGTGACGAGCCGTCCACCCGGCACCAGCCAACGCGCCGCGTTGGCGATCGCCCGGCCCTCGGTGCCGTGCGGGAGGAAGATGAGCACGTTGCCGGCCATGACGACGACCTCGAATGTGCGCCCGAGGTCGAGTTCGGGGTCGGTCAGGTCGCCCTCGACCCACGGCAGGCCTGGCGCCTTCGAGCGGGCCGCGCCGAGCATGGCGGGATCGACGTCGATACCGACGACCACGTGGCCGCGCCGGCTGAGCTCGATGGCGACGCGGCCGGTGCCACAGCCGGCATCGAGGACCGAGCCCGGGCCGTACGACTCGACCAGCGCCGCCTCACCGTGCACGTCCACGCCGGCGGATGCCAACTCGTCGAAACGGCGGTCGTAGGCGGCGCCCCGCGGGACGTCGCTCTCCTGCCACGGGCCCTGCACGCGGGCTACGGGATGGAGGTCCCCCCCGGCAGCGTCTGGGTGGTGGCCCCGGCCGGGAGGCTGAACAGGCTGGCGGGCGGCTTGGAGGAGTACTTCGTCAACTCGAAGTAGCTGGACGACGACGAGCCCGAGTACGACAGCAGCCCCTGCTTGGTGACGCAGTACCTGCCCCCCTTGCCGCGCACGGTGACCGTGAGGCAGGTGGAGGGCTGGCCGGCGAACGTCGCCGAGGAGGACGAGACCTTGATGCCGAGGAGCCTCGAGACCAGTCCCTCCTTGGCCTCGGCCAGCGCACCGAGCGCGACGGTGGGGCTGAAGAGATCCTCCAGCCCGAGCAGGGGGTTGGACCCCTTGACCGAGAGGCACTGCATGGAGCTCTTGGACGAGGTCGTGCTCGTGGTCGTCGACGCGCCGGAGTTCCCGGAATTGCCCGAGTTCCCCGAATTCCCCGAATTCGCAGCCGTGCCGGAATTCCCGGAGTTGCCGGTCGAGCCGGAGCCGGTCGAGCAGTAGTACGTCGTCTTCCCGTTGTTGATCACGCTGCCGGTCGAGGTGGAGAAGTTGGACTTCGGGGGCGACTGGGCGATCGTCACCGTCGTCTGCTGCCCGTCGCTCAGCGAGGTGTACTGGGCCAGGTACGTCAAGGTCTTCGCGCGGTTGATGCTCTTGGTCAGCGCCTTGACGTTGAGCGGCGACACCGCACGCCCCGATGCCGGCAGCTCCGGGACCAGGACGAGGGCCCCGAGACCCAGGACGACGGTCATGACCAGGACGCGCGATCGCATGCCCGAACGGTAGCCCGCACCCCCCTACGGGGGGTGCACCGTGGCCGGGCTGCTGGCGGCGCTGCCCCGGGACCTCGGTAGGGTGATCCCTCGTGTGCCTTCTCGTCGTCGCGACGCAGCTGGTGCCCGATGAGCCGCTGATCGTCGGGGCCAACCGCGACGAGGTGCTGGAGAGGCCGGCGACCGCGATCACCGTGCTGGACCACGGACCCCCGAGGATCCTCGGCGGTCGCGACGAGCTCTCGGGTGGCACCTGGCTCGCGGTCAACGAGCACGGCGTCTGTGCGGGGCTCACCAACCAGCCGCTGGGGGACGCCAAGGACCCCTCGAAGAGGTCACGGGGCGAGCTCCCTCTCGCCCTGGCCCGCCACGAGACGGCTGCGGCGGCGGTCGACGAGTTGCTGGGGGCGTACCGGCCCGAGGACTACAACGGGTCATGGTTGCTCGTGGGCGATCGCACCTCGCTGTTCTTCGTCGACTTCACGGGGCGGGCCGAGCCCGTCGCCGTCGCGCTCGCGCCGGGGATCCACGTGCTGGAGAACCGGGCGCTCGCGGAACCATCGCGCAAGGTCGACCTGGTGCGGGAGGCGCTCGGCAATCCGGCCGACGGCGACGGCGTGGTGGCCGCATTCCGCGGCGTCCTGGTCGACCACAGGCTTCCGGAGGGCGACGATCGTCCCAACGCGGCGAACTGCGTCCACCTCGACTCGTTCGGGACACGGTCCTCGTGCATCGTGCGGGTGCCCGCCGGCCCCGGCCCGCCCCGAGTGTGGGTGGCGGACGGCCCACCGTGCTGCACCCCCTACGAGGAGGCCGGCGCGCTGTGGAGGCGCGACCCTGCCCCGACGGCCTAGTCCCGGACGAGCGGCTTGTAGCGCAGCCGGTGCGGCTGGTCGGCCTCGACGCCGAGGCGCTTGTGCCGGTCGGCCTCGTAGTCGCTGAAGTTGCCCTCCCACCAGCGGACCTCGGAGTCGCCCTCGAAGGCGAGCACGTGGGTGGCGATGCGGTCGAGGAACCAGCGGTCATGGCTGATGACGACGGCGCAGCCGGGGAAGGCCAGCAGGCCGTCTTCGAGGGCACGCAGGGTGTCGACGTCGAGATCGTTGGTCGGTTCGTCGAGCAGCAGCACATTGCCGCCACTGCTCAGCACCTTGGCCAGCAGCACCCGGTTGCGCTCGCCACCCGAGAGCTGACCGACCTTCTTCTGCTGATCGCTCCCCTTGAACCCGAACCCGGCGACATAGGCGCGGCCGTGCAGCTCGCGACCACCCACGACGAGGCGGTCCACTCCGCCGGTGATCTCCTCGAACACCGTGGCGTCCGCCGAGAGCGTCTCGCGCGACTGGTCGACGTAGGCCAGCTGCACCGTTGCGCCGAGCGTCAGGCTTCCCGCATCGGGCTGCTCCTCGCCGACGATCATGCGGAACAGGGTGGTCTTCCCCGCGCCGTTCGGCCCGATGACCCCCACGATGCCACCGGGAGGGAGGATGAAGTCCAGGCCGTCGATGAGCAGCCGGTCGCCGTACGCCTTCACCACGCCGGTGGCCGCGACCACCTGGTCGCCGAGCCGCGGTCCCGGTGGGATGGCCAGCTCCACCTTGTCGGCTCGCCGGTCGGATGCCTCGGCCTCGGCGACCAGCTCGTTGTAGGCCGTGATGCGCGCCTTCCCCTTGCTCTGGCGAGCGCGCGGGGACATGCGGATCCACTCGAGCTCGCGTTCGAGGGAGGCCTGGCGCGAGCGGTCGGCCTTCTCCTCGGCGGCGAGGCGGGCCTGCTTCTGCTCGAGCCACGACGAGTAGTTGCCCTCCCACGGGATGCCCGCGCCGCGGTCGAGCTCGAGGATCCAGCCCGCCACGTTGTCGAGGAAGTAGCGGTCGTGGGTCACGGCGACCACGGTGCCCGAGTAGTCCTGCAAGGCCCGCTCCAGCCAGGCAACCGACTCCGCGTCGAGGTGGTTGGTCGGCTCGTCGAGGAGGAGCAGGTCGGGCTTGGACAGCAGCAGCCGGCAGAGCGCGACGCGGCGGCGCTCGCCGCCCGACAGGGTCCCGACGTCGGCGTCGCCGTGAGGGAGGCGGAGTGCGTCCATGGCGATCTCGAAGGTGCGGTCGAGCTCCCAGGCACCGGCGGCGTCGATCTTCGACTGGAGATCCGCCTGCTCGGTGAGCAGCGCGTCGATGTCGGCGTCGGGTTCGCCGAACGCGGCGCAGACCTGGTTGAACCGGTCGACCAACCGCTTCGCCTCGCCGACGCCCTCCGCCACGTTGCCCGCGACGTCCTTCGACGTGTCGAGCTGCGGCTCCTGGGGGAGGTAGCCGACGGTGAACCCCGGCGTGAGGCGGGCCTCTCCCGTGAACCCGTCGTCCTCTCCGGCCATGATCCGCAGCAGCGACGACTTGCCCGACCCGTTCGACCCGATGACGCCGATCTTGGCTCCCGGGTAGAAGGACAGGTTGATGCCCTTGAGGACCTCGCGGTCCGGCGGGTAGAAGCGCGTGAGGCCGCGCATGGTGTAGATGAATTGGGGCGCCACGGCGACCAGTGTGCCCCATCGCCGCCCGGCCCCCGAAACGGCCGGGGCGGGGGTCGGCTACCGGTCCGAGGACCAGCGGATCCGGCTGAGCCGGCGGCCGCCGACCTTGCCGGTCTGCACAAACCAGCGCGCCGAGTCCTCGAGAGCCTCGGCGGCAGGTCGCGGCGCGTAGCCCAGCTCCTGGCGCGCACGCGTGTCGTCGAAAGCCATCTGAGAAGTCGACATCCGGGCGGCCTCGAGGGGAACCGAGGGGTGCCGTCGGAGCACCTTGCCCTCGACCGCCTCCGACAGCGCGGCAACGGCCAGCGACAGCGACCGCGGAACCTTGAACCGCGGCTCGGGAAGGCCCGTGATGGAGGCGAGCTCGTTCAACAGCGCCTGCAGGCTCAGGTTCTCGCCACCCAGGATGTAGCTGCGCCCGGTCCGGCCTCCTTCCAGGGCGAGGACCTGCCCGGCCGCCACGTCGTCGACGTGCGCGACGTTCAGCACCGTGTTGACGAACCCGGGGATCCGGCCGTTCAGAAAGTCGAGGACGAGTTTGCCGGTCGGCGTCGGCGCGCGGTCGCCAGGACCGACGGGGAAGGTCGGGAGGACCAGTGAGGCGGGCAGCCCCTCGGCGATGGCGCGCAGCACCTCGTGCTCGGCCACGTACTTGGAGCGCTTGTAGGAGCCGTAGAGGTGCCGCACGTCGGGGAACGAGCGCTCGTCGGCCGACTCCGCCCCCGAGACGTGCTCGAGCCCGAGTGTCCCGACCGTGCTCGTGTACACCAGACGCTCCACCCCGGACTCCGAGGCCGCGGCGAGGATGTTCTTGGTCCCACCCACGTTGATGTCGTAGAAGGCGGCGGGGTCGCTCGCCCAGAACCGGTAGAGAGCGGCGACGTGGAAGACCGCCCGGCAGCCGCTCATGGCCTTCCTGACGCTGTCGGCGTCCCGCAGGTCCCCGACCACCTCCTTGACGTGCAGATCGTCGAGGTTCCCCGTGTCGGCGCCGGGCTCCACGAGCGCGATCACCTCCTGCTCCCGGGCAACCAGCTGACGGGTGACGGCGGACCCGATGAACCCGCTCGCCCCCGTCACCAGGACCCTGTCGCCCGACCCGAGAATCACAGCCGTGCCTTGTGCAGCGTGCCCTTGGCCATGGTCTTGCCGAATTCCAAGATCAGGCTGGAGCCCTGCTGTGCGCTGTCCAGCACGTCGTCGAGCGCGTCGGCAAAGAGCTCGACCTCGTCGTCACCGGCGATCAGCGGGGGGAGGAGCTTGACGACGTTCATGTTGTCGGCCGCGACCTGGGTGAGGATGCGATGCCGGTGGAACAGCGGGACCACGATCATCTGCGAGAACAAGGCAGGTCGCAGGGCCTCGACCATCCGGAACCGTCGCCTGAGGCCGGGTGAGCTGGGCTCGCCGAACACCAAGCCGATCATCAGGCCCATCCCCCGCACCTCGTGCAGGAACTCGTGCTTCTCGACCAGCGGCTCGAGAGCCTTGGTGAAGGCCTTCCCGGTCCGACGGACACGGTCGAGGATGTCCTCGTCCTCGAACGCCTGCAGTGTCGCCAGGCCGGCCACCATCGCCAGCTGATTGGCGCTGAACGTCGACGAGTGGACGACGGCCCGGTCCATGGAGCTGAACACGCTGTCGGACACCTCGGCCGAGCACAGCATGGCGCCCACCGGCACGTACCCCCCCGAGAGGGCCTTGGAGACGGTGACGATGTCGGGCGTGATGTCGAACTGCTCGTGACAGAAGAACGTCCCCGAGCGGCCCATGCCCGCCTGCACCTCATCGAGGATCATGAGCGCCTTGTGGCGACGGCAGAGCGACTGTGCCTCCTGCCAGAAGCCGTCGGGGGCCAGGTTGACCCCCTTGCCCTGGATCGGCTCCGCGATGAACGCCGCCACGTCGCCCCGGCGCAGTTCGCGGGCCAACGCGGACGCGTCGCCGAACGGGATCATGTCGCATCCCGGGAGCAGCGGCCCGAACCCGCTGCGGAACTCCCGGCCGCCGTTGAGTGCGAGCGCGCCGGTCGTCAGGCCGTGGAACGCGTGGTCGCAGTAGAGGATGCGGGTCCGCCTGGTGGCGGCGCGGGCGAACTTGATGGCGCTCTCGACGGCCTCGGCCCCGGAGTTGGTGAAGAAGACACGCTCGATGCCCGGATGCGACCGCGCCACGAGCTCCTGGGCCAGGACGCCGGGCAGGAGCGCGCAGTCCATCTGCACGAGGTTCGGCAGGTCCGCGTCGAGCGCGTCATGCAACGCCCGGACGATGTCCGGACGGCCCCTCCCGAGGGCGAACACACCGAACCCGGACAGAAAGTCCAGGTAGCGGTCCCCTTTGTCGTCGACGAGGTAGCAGCCCTCGCCCTTGACCTAGAAGCGGTCGAACTCGATCTGTCCCAGCACCCGGGGCAGCTGCGGGTTGACGTACTCCGAGTGGAGGGCGAAATTCTAGCCCGAGCGCTCGTCCAACACCTTCTTCAGATCAAAGGGCATGCGATGGGCTCCAGGTCGAACTCCGGGCGGTGGCGACAGATTACTGCTGGGCACCGTGCCCCCATGACAATCGAAGAGGCCGCTTCCCCGCCTGCAGTCCCGGTTCATGCGAAGATCCATCCGCTCTCACGTCGAGCAGCGATACTGAGACCGAAAGGGGCCATGCAGTGACCACGGGCGCCCCCAACATCCTCCTCGTCATGTCGGATCAGCACCGGGCCGACATGCTGGGGTGCGCAGGAGACGCGAGCGTCCTGACCCCCTCGCTCGATGCCCTGGCGTCGGAGGGTGTGCGATTCTCGCGGGTCTCGTGCCAGGGCCCGCTGTGCATGCCGGCGAGGGCTTCCTTCATGACGGAGCGCTACGTGCGCGACCACGGGGTCTACACCAACGCAGAGGAGATCGCACCGCAGGCCCCCACCTACGCCTGGGCCCTTCGGGAAGCGGGCTACCACACGTCGCTACTGGGCAAGGCCCACCTGTACCTCGACGAGAAACTTCCCGTCGCGCACATCGACGACATGGCCGGGCGCCTCCGGGAACTCGGGTTCGCCGAGGTCTTCGAGACGGGCGACAAGTTCGTGGGCAAGATCCCGAACCGCTACACGGACTTCCTCTCGGACCGCGGCCTCATCGACACGTACAAGAAGCACATCGCGGATCGCAGCTACCAGGGGGAGAACGAGGACGGCCAGAACACGACCAAGTGCGTGCCCATGTGGGACTCCACCCCGATGCCCCTTCCGCTCGACGCCTACGTGGACACGTGGCATGGACACGAGGCCGTCCAATGGATCGAGCGGTACGACCGCCGGGAGCCCTTCTTCCTCTTCGTCGGATTCCCTGGTCCTCACGACCCCTGGGACGCACCGGAGGAGGCAGTGGAGCGCTACCGCGACGTGGACATCTCCATGCCGCGCTCGACCACGCGCCCTGCCGTCGAGGGAACGGGGCGTTACGGCGCCCTCCTGAATGCGTTCCTGTGGGTGTCCGACTCGCAGACCATGAGCGACGACGCCATCCGCGGCATGCGGCGGTCGTACGCGGCCGACATCTCGGTCATCGACCACGCCGTGGGGCTCATGGTCGGGGCGTTGGAGCGCAGGGGGCTCCTGGACAACACCTGGATCATCTACACCAGCGACCACGGAGAGATGGCGGGGAGCCACGGGTTGATGTCCAAGTGCGTGCTGTACGAGGGGTCAGTACGCGTCCCGCTGATCGTGCGGCCGCCGGGGGGCTGCGAGTCCCGGGTCGTCGATTCGCTGGTGGAGCACCTGGACGTGCCGGCAACCGTTCGCAGCATCGCCGGCGCCCCCGACATCCCCGACGGCGAGGGCAGATCGCTGCTCGGAGCCGTGCACGGCGGGTCCGCCGAACCCCGGGTGGTCACCGTGAGCGAGAACTGGGGCTTCGCCGTGTTCGAGACCGATCGCCACAGGCTGGTCGTGGACGAGGACGCCGTGACGCCGTGCCAGCTCTTCGACCTGCACGAGGATCCGGCGGAGGACAGCGACCTCCTGCCCGATCCGCTCATGGCACCAGTCGCCGAGGAGATCATGGAGACCCATGTGCGCCCGTTCTTCGCGACGCCGCCGGCGCGCCCCCACCCCAGCCTCTTCACGGGCGGCTACGACGAGTGAGACACCCGGGCCGGCGCCCACCATCTGGTGACGTCAGCGCGGTCCGAGGAGGCTCATTGCCCCCACCGTGCGCCGAGACGCGCCACCCGGATGAGCCCGCTCAGGGTGACCGTCCCCAGCAGTGTGGCGAGCGATACGAAGGCGATGCCAGCCGATAGCGCGAGCGGCGGAACCGCGTGCGGGTCATCGCTCAGAAGGTCGTCGATCTCGTCCCAAGAATCGTCCATGCCGCTTTTCTGTCCTACACCCTCTCGCCGGCTGACCGGGTATGACATGCCCCGACTCGATGCGCGCGAAACAGACCGCGTCGCTCTGCGAGCTGGTCACACTCTCTGGGCGACGGGACGCGGGCCCGGACCGTTCTCATGGTTCGTCCCCGCCGGCGGGCTCAGGGCTGCCGGCCCGCTTGTCCGCCTTGCTCAGCCGGCTGAGTCCGATCATCGGGTAGATCAACACCGACAACATGCCCGCGGCGACGAGCGCGGCCGCATTCTGGGGCTTCATCCGGTGCTCCTCCACGCCGAGCGTCGTGATGACCACGATGATCGGCAGCCCGGTCGCGGAGAGCACGGCCAGGGCACTCGCCTCCGCCTTCGACATGACGCCGCGGAAGAACGCCCAGGTGGGTATTCCGCGGGTCACGAGGAACAGCGCCGTGAACGCCGGCACGAGGAGCAGGACCCTGGGCTGGTGGATCAGGGCGTGCAGGTCGAAGGTGATGCCACTCTCAATGAAGAAGATCGGGATGAGGAACCCGAAGCCGATCGCCTCCAACTTGCTCTGTATCGGCTCGCGGTCCTCGCCCTGGATGAACAGGCGGACCACCACGCCGGCCGCGAATGCGCCGAGCAGCACGTCGAGGCTGAGCTTGAGGGCCAGGTAGACCAGAAGGATCACGAGGAGGAACGAGATCCGCACTGGTAGCTGTGCCGTCGAGTGGAGGTGCCGGCGCATCAGGGCGACGAAGCGGGGCGGGTGCACCTGCATGGCCAGCAACGCGGCGATGACGGCGGCGGCAACGAAGAGCGCCAGAAGGAGGAAGGTGAGCCGCGCGTCACGGTTGGTCAGCAACACGGCCACGGCCACGATCGGGCCGAATTCACCGAGCGCGCCCACCGACAGGAGCACGGGTCCCATCGCCGTCCGCAACACCCCGGCGTCGCGCAGGATGGGCAACAGGGTCCCGAGCGCGGTCGTGGTCAGGCAGAGACCCACCACTATGGAGTCGAGGAACGAACCTGTTGCATGCAGCACCACCCCGACGAAGAGCGAGAGCACGAGGGAGACTCCCCAGGCGCAGGCGGCGCGTCCCAAGTGACCCTCGCGCATGATCGACAGATCGAGCTCCGTGCCGGCCAGGAACATCAGGTAGGTGAGCCCGAAATCCGACAGTGCGGTGACCACGCTGCCGGGGTGGGCCAGCGCCAGGACGTAGGGCCCGAGGAGGATTCCCAGGAGGATCTGGATCACGACCTCGGGAACGGGAAGGAAGCGGCGGCTGCCCTCGGCGATGATCGGGGCTAGCACGGCAGCGGCGGCGATCAGCACCAGGGTGGGAATCGCAGTGCTGATCATGCGCCCTCTGCTTGCCTCGTGACCGCCAACCGTGGCACTCCTCTGCCTCCTCTGGCGACACGCTACGCGCAGCGCCTCTCGAAACGGGTGATCGCCGAGGCCGATCGGGTTGACGGCCCTCGTCAGCACGCGGGAGCATGGCCCGCCTAGTCGCAAAGGGGGCCGGTCATGCTGTTTCTGCCAGTCGTTCAGACGCGTGCGAGCGCACCTTGACGACTCCCTTCATCAACCCGTCGTGGATGCCGCACTCGGTGAGCGAGGCGGCGCGCGCCGGGGATGCCACCGCTGACGACCTCGTGTCGGGACGGGCATGGACCCACCTGCTCGATGCCTTGCGCCAGGCCTCGGACGTCGTCCTGTCCGACGATGTCCCCCGGAATCCGACGGACATGGCTGCGGGCTTCCGGCACCTGCTCGTACTGCTGGGTATCGGGCTGGACCAGGCGCTGCGGACGCAGTCCGACCCGGTGCTGGCGGTGACGCCCTCGGGCGTCGATGCCGTCTTCAAGTGGGGGATGGACTGCCCGGACTGCATCTACACGGGGGCGCCGCTGCGCGGTGGAGAGTCCTACCGTCTCTGGGGGAACCGGGGATCCGCCCGCTATGTCGGACTGCAGTCGATGGCGGGCATGGCCTCGTCGGCCAACGTGCTGCTGGACGAATTGGATCTCGGTCCCGCGGGAGAAGTGGAACTCGTGCTCTCCGCCGAGGAGCACGCGGGCAACTGGCTGCCGATCGCCGAGAATGCGACCATCCTCGTAGTACGGCACTTCTTCTACGACTGGGACACCGAGGTGGCGTCCGAGCTCCACATCGAGCGCATCGGGAAGGCGAGAGAGCGGGAGGCCCGTCCAGAGGAGGATCCGAGGGCCGTGATCGGCCGCCAGCTGGTCGCGCTGGGAGATTTCGTCGTCGGCAATCTCGAGTTCTTCCTGCAGTTCTCCCGGCCGGAGACGCCCAACACCTTTCTGCCTCCTCTCGACGGCACCGCCATGGGGGCGGCAGCGGAGAACCGGCCCGTCATCGGTTCCTGGGAGCTCGGACCGGACGAGGCCCTCCTCGTGGAAGTAACACCGCCCGAGGGTCTCTACTGGAGCTACTCGCTCGGCAACCCGTGGTGGGAGACCATCGACTACGCCGGGCACCAGAGCAGCCTGAACGGGCACCAGGCCGTCGTCGACGCCGACGGGGTCCTTCGCGTCGTCATTGCCCACGAGGATCCGGGCGTCGCCAATTGGCTCGACACCGCCGGACACAGCGCCGGCCCGGTGATCCTCCGCTGCGTGCGCACGGAATCGGCGCCCGTGCCGACGACCCGCGTAGTCCCGTTCACCGAGATTGCAGCCTCCCTGCCCGCAACCACGGCACGGGTCACGCCTGATGAGCGGAAGGCCACCATCGCGGCCAGGCGGCTGGCCGTCAGCAAGCGATTCGTCCGATGAGCCTGGACGTCGAGTCGCTCGAGGGCGACGCCCGGGAACGGACAGGCCTGGACGACTTCGGCGACGGATCGCACCGGGAAGGCCTCGAGCGCCTGGTGGCCTCCCTGAACGAGGAGGCGGAACTGACCGAAAGCGGCGAGGTCATGTTGCGGATCCGCCTGGTCAGCCTGCTGGAGTCCCGCCTGCGGGTGGAGGACACCTACCGGGCCCACCCGTCGATCGAGGCCGAGAGGATCAAAGGACCCGTCTTCGTCATCGGCCTCCCGCGCACGGGCACGACCGCCTTGAGCCAGCTCGTGGCGGCTGACCCTCAGTTCCGTTCCCTCCGGTTGTGGGAGTCCTCGTCGCCCTGCCCGCCGCCGGAGTCGGCGACCGAGCACAGTGATCCCCGCATCGCCGAGACCGAAGCCGGCCTGGTCATGATGAACCAGATGTTCCCACTGATGCAGACCATGCACCACGAGGAGGCGACGACGCCGACGGAGTGCCAGGACCTTTTGGGCATGAGCTTCCGGACCGTGCACTTCGACGGCTTCGGCCGCGTTCCCTCCTACCTGTCGTGGGTGACCGAGTGCGACATGGGCACCACGTACCGCTACCACCGGCGCGTCCTCCGGTTGTTGCAGTGGCACTGCCCGCCGAACCTCTGGCACCTCAAGACCCCCGTTCACATGTTCGCCCTGGACGCCCTCCTCGAGGCCTATCCCGACGCCAAGTTCCTCTGGAGCCACCGTGACCCGGCCAACGTCCTGGCATCGGTCTGCAGTCTGATCCACTACGTACGCAGCTGGGGAAGCGACCGATACGACGCCGATGAGCTCGGTGCGGAGCAGCTCGGGCGGTGGTGGCTCGCAGTCTCCCGGGCCATGGACTTCCGGGCCCGCGTCGGTGACGACCGTTTCGCGGACCTCTCCTTCGCCGACCTACAGGTGGACCCGGTCAGCGCGATGGAAGCGGCCTACGGGCGGATCGGCCTTGAGTTCTCGGACACGTCGCGAGCCGCCGTGAGCAGCTGGGCGACGACACACGAGCCCGGATCGCACGGACGCCACTCCTACGACCTGGCCGACTTCGGCTTGACGGTCACGCAGGTGCACGAGCAGTTCGCGCCGTATCTCGAAGCGTACGATGCCGGCGCGTGATCACGTGATCACCGCGGCAGGGGGAGGATGAGGTGCATGGATCTCGGGATCGCTGACGCGACGGCCGTCGTCACCGGCGGCAGCAAGGGCATGGGGCGGGCGGTCGCAGAGGTGCTCGCCGGCGAAGGTGCCCGCGTGGCCGTCATGGCCCGTGGACGCGAGGCCCTCGACGACACGGCGGCCGCCTTGCGAACCGCAGGTAGCCCCGATGCGGTGGGCATCAGCGTCGACATGACCGACGCCGACTCAATCAGTGAGGCGTTCGGCCAGGTGGCGGACCGCTGGGGATCGCTCAACATCCTGGTGCACACGATCGGCCCGGGCGCAGGTCGGTTCGAGCAGCTCGACGACCGCGGATGGGACGACGCCTTCGCGCTCGGCACGATGTCGGCCGTGCGGAGCGTCCGCTCCGCCGTTCCGCTGATGCGGGCCGCCGAATGGGGTCGGATGGCGATCTTCTCGGCCCATTCCATTCAGCGCCAGAGCCCCATCCTGGTGGCCTACACCGCCTCGAAGGCGGCGGTCACCAGCATCGCCAAGAACCTCGCGAAGTCGCTGGCTCCCGACGGGATCCTCGTGAATGCCGTCTGCCCCGGCACCATCGTCACCGCCAGCTTCACCGAGAACCTGAAGGACGTCTTCGCGGCCGAGAACCTGGACCCGACGGACCCGAACGACGTCATGACATGGATCGACAAGACGTTCCACCAGCCCGCCGACATCGGCAGGGCCGGACTGCCCGATGAAGTGGCTTCCCTGACCGCATACCTCGTCTCCCGGCGGAACGGCTACGTCACCGGTGCCTGCGTCAACGTGGACGGCGGTTCCGACTTCGTGTGAGGGGTCCGAGGCCCACTGCGTCGGGCTACGAGGAGGCGAGGCCCGTGACCGGGGCGTTCAGCCTGGTCCCGTTCGGCGATCCCAGGAAGGCCGCATCCCCGTAGGTGTAGAGGGCGCCGTTCGAGCCCACCAGCCAATATCCGGCCCCGCTCGGGGTCCGGGTGATCCCGACGATCGGTGGTTGGCCCATGATGCCCTGGCCCGGCACCGAGCCGAGGAACGCGGCGTTCCCGTAGTCGAAGACTCCCCCGTCGGACCCGACCAGCCAGTAGCCCCCACCATCGGGCGTGGCGGCGATGCCGGTCACCGGCGCGTTGAGGCGCTGACCGCCGGCAGAACCGAAGAACCCGGCGTCGCCGAACTCGAAGACCCCGCCGTCGGACGCCGCCAGCCAGTAGCCGCCGTCGCCGGAGGTCGCAATGCCCACGACCGGCGCATTGAGGTGCCGGCCCCCCATGGAACCGTGGAACTGTGCGTCGCCGAACCGGAACACGCCACCGTCGGAGGCGACCAGCCAGTAGCCCCGACCGTCCGGAGTGGCGGCCATGCCCACGACCGGTGCGTTCAAGTGCTGGCCCCCCATGGAGCCGTAGAACGCCGCATCCCCGAAGTTGAAGACCCCTCCGTCGGACGCCACCAACCAGTAGCCGCCTCCATCAGGCGTCTCCGCGATGCCGACGACAGGGGCATTGAGGTACTGACCGCCCATCGAACCGGCGAACGCCGCGGTTCCGTAGTCGAAGACGCCCCCGTCGCCCGCTCCCAGCACGAGGCCCTGGTTGGAGGCGGGGGGAAATGCCATCTGTTCGACGAAGGTGCGGAGGCCCGGGTCGTTCTCCTGGGCCTGTGTTGCCGCCGTGCCGGCTGCCAGGCACCCCACCGCTCGTACGCAGCCGATCGTGTCCAGGAGTCCGAGGGCGGTCACGTTCGGGCTGGGCGCGATCGACCAGGACGAGCCGTTCCAGTTCTCGATGATCGGTGTCGGCGAGAACCCGGAGCCGCCACCCCCGCCGAACCCGCCGAGCGAGCCGACCGCCCAACACTGCACCGAGCTGAGGCACGTGATGCCGCTCAGAATTCCGGGTGTCGAGACGTCGGGGACCGACGCCGACACGTCGGACCAGGCGGACCCGTCCCAGTGCTCCATGAGGATTCCCGCGGCGTTGCCACTGCTGTCGGTCGTCGACCCGGATGCCCAGCAGTCCGTGTCACTGACACAGGCCAGGCCGTAGAGGTAGCCACCCTCAGGGATCGGATACGCCGCGCTCGGAGTGATCGTCCACGACGTGCCGTCCCAGTGTTCGATCAGACCCTGATCCCCAGGGGCGTTGCCCGGATAGATCGGAAGAAAGTTGGGGTTCTGCTGCTTCGGACCGGCGTTGCCGACGGCCCAGCAGTTGGAAGCCGCCAGGCAGGTGACCCGCGTCAGCTGGTCGAAGGCCTGGCCAGTGGCGGCCCCGGGCACGATGCTCCAGGCCGTACCGTTCCACTGCAGGATCAGATCGCTGAGGCTCTCTCCGTTGTCGTCAGTCGAAGACCCGACGGCCATGCAACTCGACGCGGACGTGCAGCTCACGCCCTGCAGCAGCGCTCCCCCTACGCCGGGACCGGTCGGGCTCGGGCTCGGCACGATCGACCAGGAGGAGCCGTTCCAGTTCTCGATCAGGGTCCCGCTTGGGTTCCCGCCCCCGCTCACCCCGAGCTCTGCCCCGACCGCCCAGCAGTCGGATCCGCTCAGGCATGAGACGTCGAAGAATCCCCCACCGTGGCCGGCCGGCACGGGCGGTGTCGCGGCGAGGGTCCAGGTCGTGCCGTTCCAAGTTTCCACCAGCGGGGCAAAGGAGCCGGAGCCCGATCCGATGTTCTCGATCGAAGCGCCGACCGCCCAACACTGGGTGGCGTTGGCGCACGAGGACCCGAGGAGTATGTCGTCCGCGCCGGTCCCCGGCGTGGAGGCGACGTACCAACCCGAAGGTGTGGCTCCACTCCCCACCTGGGCGGCGATCCCGACGGCGCCGATCACGATCGTCAGCAGCGAAGCGACCACGACCGACCGCGCTGCGGCCCCAATTCGGTGGCGGTGGGGATGAACGATGTGGACCGGGGCGCGACGCGCGATCATTGCACAATGGTTGCATGGAACGCTCTCGATCCTGCGGATGGTGACTGCCACCACTCCGCGGCTGCCTGAACCGCAGATGGGACCTCTCGACGGCGTCCGTGTGCTCGAAGCGGGACTCCTCGTGCAGGGCCCGCAAGCATCCCTGACCATGCTCGAGTGGGGCGCAGACGTGATCAAGGTCGAGCTGCCCGGTTTCGGTGATCAGAGCCGGTGGCTTCCGATCAGCCGGGAGGATCGGCGATCGGCGTTCTTCACCGCCTACAACCGTGGCAAGCGGAGCATGACCGTCGATCTACGCGTCCCGCGGGGTCGCGAGATCTTCCTGCGGATGGTAGAGACCGCTGATGTGGTCGTGACGAACTTCAAGCCAGGCACGATGAACGACTGGGGTGTGGGCTACACCGACGCCGCACAACGCAACCCGAGGATCGTCTACGCGATGGGATCGTCCTTCGGTACCGAAGGGCCCGACGCGGCGCGCGAGGGTGCAGACCTCAGCGCCCAGGCCGCGGGGGGCTTGATCAGCACGACGGGCGGGCACAGCAGCGACCCGAGCCCGGTCGGGGCGACCGTGGCCGACCACATCTCCGGCCAGAACCTCCTGGCGGGGGTCCTGGCCGCGCTGTTCGCCAGAGAGCGGACGGGCCGGGGGCAGCTGGTGGAGACCTCGCTGCTGGGAGGGCAGATCTGGGCCCAGGCAGGGGAATACACCCGGTATCTCATGTCCGGGGAGCCCTCGGGGCCGAGCGGCCGCAGCCACCCGATGATTCCCGGGATCTACGGGCTCTTTCCCACGTCCGACGGGTGGATCGCCATCGTCGGCACCGCGGGTCCAGCTCGTGACCTCTTCTACCGGACGATCGGGAGGCCGGACCTGATCGACCGCTTCCACCATCTCCTCTACTTCGAAGACGACAAAGCGGAGCTGTGGCCGATTCTCGACGAGGTGTTCGTGACCAAGCCCACCGCGGAGTGGTGTCGGCTCCTCGGCGACGCCGGCCTGCGCTTCGCCCCGGTGCGGGACCACGCCGAAGTGGCCGCCGACCCAGGCGTCGCGGCCAACGGCTACATCGAACGCGTCCAGGATCCCGGCGCCTCCGGTTCCGGCACCCATGTCGTCCGGGCTCCGGTCCGGTTCTCCGAGCCCGCGCCGCACGCGCTGACGCAGGTACCCGAGTTGGGGCAGCACACCGAGGAGGTGCTGCTCGAGATCGGCTATTCCTGGGACGACATCGCCGACCTGTCCGCAGCGGGTGCGATCTGAGCCCTATTCCACACGAGGGACCACGTGACCCCACCTGCTCGGACAGCCTGAGTGGCGGCCGTCAGGCGTAGGGTCGAAGGATGTACAAGGTCCGGGTGCCCCGCCCACGAGGCGCTCGAGCGAAATGACCGCGCCGCGTTGACACGTCGGTCCAGAGCATCGGGATGATCAGCGGCCGATCGGATCTCGAGGTCAACGCCCAAGACGCCGGCGATCTCCCGAGGGCGCGGCGCCGGGCCACGCTTGCCGTCCTGTGCGTCACCCTTCTGCTCATCAGCCTCGACAACACGGTCCTCAACGTCGCGCTGCCCTCCATCGTCCGCAGCCTGCACGCCACCTCGACGCAGCTGCAGTGGGTCGTCGATGCCTTTGCCATCTTCTTCGCCGGATTGCTCCTGACGTTCGGTGCGTTGGGTGATCGAGTTGGCCGCAAGTGGGTGTTCATGGCCGGGCTCGTCCTCTTCGGCGCCGGATCGGCCATGGCGGCGTGGTCGGGCACTCCGGACCGGCTGACGGCCGCCCGAGCCGTCATGGGAGTGGGGGCGGCTGCCCTGATGCCCTCCACTTTGTCGATCCTGACCAACGTGTTCACGACGGATCGGGACCGGGCACGGGCCATCGGCATCTGGTCGGGAACTGCAGGCCTCGGCGTCGCGCTCGGACCCATGCTAGGCGGCCTCCTGCTCGTCCACTTCTGGTGGGGTTCGGTCTTCCTCGTCAACGTGCCCATTGCCGCCGTCGGGCTCGTGGCGACCGCGCTGCTGGTCCCGAACTCGAAGAGCCCGCACCCGAGACGGCCCGACCCCCTGGGTGCCGCGCTCTCCATGGTGGGAGTCGGCCTCCTCCTGTGGGCGATCATCGAAGCACCGGACCGAACCTGGACGTCGCCGCTCGTGGTCGGTGCCCTCGCCGGCTCCGTCGTGGCCATCGGAACCTTCATTTTGTGGGAACGGCGCATCGACCATCCCTTGCTCCCCCTGGAGTTCTTCGGGAACCGTCGTTACAGCGCGGCCATCGCGTCCTTGGCGCTGCTCCTCTTCGCCCTGCTCGGCTTGTTCTTCCTCTTCACCCAGTACCTGCAGTTCTCGCTTGGCTTCGATCCCCTCAAGACGGGTTTGGCAATCGGCCCCATCGCCCTGGTCCTGCTGGTAGCGGCGCCGATATCGGTCGTCGTCGCCCGGCGATTCGGCACCAAGCCGGTGGTCGCCGGCGGCCTTCTCCTCGTGGCCGTCGGGCTCGGCCTCCTGTCACGGACCACCGTGCACACCACCTATCGGGACTCCGTACCCTGGCTCGTCTGCATCGGCGTGGGGGTCGGACTGGGCCTGGCACCCTCGACCGAGTCGGTGATGGGCTCGCTGCCGAGGGCGGAGGCCGGGGTTGGCTCCGCCACGAGCGATACGTCCATGCAACTCGGAGGCGCGCTGGGCGTCGCCGTCATAGGAACCGCTCTGAACATCCGCTATCAGAACTTCATGACGCCTCTCTTGGCGCACCAACCGATCCCGGCCGGCATCGACAAGCTCATCCTCGGTTCACTCGGCGGTGCGCTGGCCGTCGCCGCACATGTCCCGGGCCAGGCCGGAGCGGCTCTTGCCGGCGCCGCCCGCCGCGGCTTCGTATCGGGCATGGACTTGGGCCTCGTCGTCGCGTCCGTGGTCGTGGCCGTGGCCGGCCTGGTGGTTCTGGCCGCACTCCCCAGCCGGGCGAGAGAAGAGCCGGCCGATCCGTCGATGGGCTCGACGCTCACGGCGGCGGACGACTGATCGACCGTGCCCGCCATGCGAAGTCCGATCAGGTGAGGCCGTCGTGGAAGTCCCGCCACGTGTCGAGAGCCTCTGGGAGCTCACCCTTGCCAATGGCGCTCGCAGGCCAGTGTGCAGGTGGAAGGCCGATCGGTCGCTTCAGCATGTCGGCACCGTAGAACAGCAGGTGCCGTCGGCGGCCGAAGCGCCACCTCCCGTCGCGCCGTTCGTAGGTGTCGTGGTACTGGATCGCCTGGACCACCCACTCCTCGCCCATCTCGATTTCTGCGCGGCAGGAGACGATCCCGGTCGCATGGTCGTCGTCCAGAACGTCGATGACGTGGTTGCCGACGAGGAGGATCGTGACACCGAGATCCCGCAACTGTTCGGTGAAGCTCGCGCGCAATGCCTCGTGGCCAACCTGGTCACGACCGACCCGCACGTCGTCCACGAACAGGCCGACGAGCGCGTCGAGATCTCGGGCATCGAGCGCGACGGCGTAGCGACTTGCCAATTGACGGATCTCCTCGTGTGCCACGAGCCAGGCGATGGGGTCGCCGCCCGGGCCGTTCAGGCTGCCCGGATCGTTCATGGATGGTCGGGTAGCTCCGGGGCCCAGGGAGCGCCGTTGATATGGCTGCCCCCGTCGACGAACAGGGTGTTCCCGGTGAGGTAGCGGGCGTCGTCCCCGGCCAGGAAGACGGCGACCGGCGCGATGTCGGCCTCGGGATCACCCAGACGGCCCATCGGGTTGGCCTCATCGGCCATCGCCTCGAGCTCGGGATTGGCAGCGAAGACGGCTCGCGACGCGGCTGTCTTGGCGCCCGGGCAGATGGCGTTGGCGACGATCCCGTAGGGCGCCCATTCGCGGGCTGCGGTGCGCGTGAGCGTACGCAGGGCCTCCTTGGCGCAGTTGTACTCGGCCGTCCCGATGTGGGCATTGACGCCGTTGAGCGAGCAGAGGTTGACGATGTTGCCGCGACCTTGGGCGCGCATGACCGGAAAAGCGGCCTGCATGCCCCAGAACGGGCCGTAGAAACCCACTCGGAGGCCGTGGGCCATCTGCTCGTTCGACTTGAATTCCAGCCGGCCCAGGCTGCCCCCGCCCCAGGCGTTGTTCACCAGGATGTCCACCGTTCCCCAGAGGTCGACTGCGGTGTCGACCATGGCTCGGACGGCGGCCTCGTCCGCCACGTCGGTGGTGATGGCGTGGGCTTGGGCCCCGAACTCGGCCGTGAGCTCATCGGCCACCGCAGTGCCCGAATCAGGGTCCAGCTCGGCGACCAGCACACGAGCCCCCTCCCGGGCGAAGGCCCGTGCGATGCCCCTACCGATGCCGTCACCGGCTCCGGTGATGATCGCCACTCGATCCTGCAGTCGGCTCATGCTCGTGCTCCTCGTACCGGAGGCAACTACGGCGCGCTGGCGATCCCGATGATCGGCGCATTCAGTGATGCGCCGCCCATGGAGCCGTCGAACTGGGCATCACCGAAGGCAAAGATCCCGCCGTCGGTCGCCACCATCCTGTACCCGGCACCGTCCGGCGTCGCGGCAATGCCCGCTATCGGCTTGTTCAGGGCCTGAGCTCCCATGGACCCGAAGAACGGAGCGTCCCCTTCGAACACGAGGCCACCATCGGACGCAACCTCCCAGTAGCCCCCACCGTCATTGGACGACGCCATCCCCACGATGGGTGCGGCCGTATCCTGGTTCCCCGAAGAGCCCAGAAATGGAGCGTTGAAGGCGAAGGTGCCGCCGTCACTGGCCACTTCCCAGTAGCCGCCGGTGGTCGAATTGGTGGCAATCCCGACGATCGGCTGGTTGAGCCGGCTCCCCCCCATGGAGCCGTAGAAGTGCGCATCGCCGAACGCGAACACCCCGCCGTCTCTGGCCACCAGCCAGTAGCCCTCACCGTCGGGTGTCGATGCGATGCCTACGATCGGCTGGTTGAGCCGGCTCCCCCCCATGGAGCCGTAGAAGTGCGCATCGCCGAACGCGAACACCCCGCCGTCTCTGGCCACCAGCCAGTAGCCCTCACCATCCGCGGTCGAAGCAATCCCGACGATCGGGGCGTTCAGGGGTGTCCCACCCATCGACCCGTAGAAGTGCGCCGTCCCGAACGAGTAGATGCCGCCGTCGGCGCCCACCTCCCAGTAGCCCTGGGTGGCCTGGTCGGCGACGGTGAGCGGCCGCGCCGACGACACGGAGCTCTGGAAGTTGCCGTCACCCTGGTAGTTCGCGGTCAGGGCGTAGCTACCCGGAGGAAATTGGGTGCCGCGCAAGGTCGGGCAGCTCCCAGTTGCAGCGTCCGGACCCGCAGGCTGGAGCGGAATGGTGCAGATGGTGTTGACCCCGTCTTGCACCGTGACGGACCCGGTCGGCGAGCCGGTCGTTCCCGAGGTCACGGTGGCGGAGATGGCGACCGCGCCCTCGTCGCCATACGAGGTAGACGAGGGCGACACGGTCAGCGAGACTGAGCTCGTCGCCGGGAAGACCGAGAGTGGAACCGTCGTCGACGACGGGCTGAAGTTGGCGTCGCCGGGATAGCTCAACGTCACGGTGTAGGGCGTCGTCGAGGCCGGGAGCGCAGTTGCTGAATCGATGTAGCAGGGATTAGCGCCTCCGTTGTTGGCCCGGCATGAGCCCTGTTCGACGAGGTTCACCCCGTTTGCCGTGATGGATACCGAACCGGTGGCGTTTCCGTTGTTGTTGTTGCCGCCCACGCCCACAATGAAGAAGTTGCCGTTCTCTGCCCCATAGAGGGCGTAGCCCGGGACAGGGAAGACGTTCATCTGCGTGATCACCTGGTCGACCGTGAGGTCCTGGGGGGCGGACGAAGACATTTGATAGTTGTTGTCACCCTGGTAGACCGCGGTGAGCACGTAGGGACCGGCGTTCAGCTGGGTGTCGTCGATGTAGCAATTCCCATTCGACTGGCTCCCCCCTCCGTTGACGTTGGTCGTGCAGAGGATGTTGTCGGGCACCGGCGCGCCGTCGTACACATAGACCATTCCGGTGGGAGGCTGGTCGACGCCGGGCGCACCAGTGACTGTCACGTCGAAGGAGAGCTGCGACTCATTGCCGTAGGTGACGGACGTCCCGGGGGAGGGAGAGGTGATCGTCGTCGCGGTGAGAGCCTGACTCACGGTCTGGACGGGCAGCAGCGTCCCGGTGTCTCCCTGATAGATCGAGTCGCCACCGAAGGTCGCCATGATCGCGTGCTGGCCAACCGAGAGGGCGCTCGCAGGCTCGTCGCACGTCGTCGTATAGATCCCTGTCGACACGAGTGAGAGCAGCTGGAAACTGCAGCCCGCGATGTCGTTGCCATTGTCCTGGAACTCGATCCCGTCGATCGGACCGACGAGATCGTTCAAGTCCGACGTCATTAGTGTGGCGGTGTAGGTCACGTCCTGGCCGGGGATGGACGGGTTGGCCGATGAGCCGACGGTGATCGTCACTGTTCCCATGGCGGAGGCCGGAGACTCCCAGCCCATGGCGACGACGGGTGCGCAGGTGCACACCACGAATCCCAACAAGGCGCCAACCCCTCGTATTCGTCCGGCAGACATTCCGCACTCCCTCGCTGCGACGCCACCACGTGAAGGCCGCCCGCCGATCGTCAAGGTACCAGCACCATCTCCGAATTCAGTGGATCCACAACCTGGGGCTGGAGCAACAGGGGCCCCCACTCCCCCACCCATTCGGGGTAGTTCCCGGAAGTTTTGGGAGATTCACCGTGTTGTACGCAGAGTGATCCCTCTTTCCGTCCTCGACCTCGCCACGGTGGCAACGGGGTCGACGCCGGCCCAAGCCCTGAGGGAGACCGTGGAGGCTTCTGCGGAGGTGGAGCGACTCGGCTACCACCGATTGTGGGTGGCAGAGCATCACGGGATGCCCGCCGTGGCCAGCTCTGCGCCCGCGGTCCTGATCGCGCACCTGGCCGATGCCACGACGACCCTGCGTGTCGGCTCGGGCGGGGTCATGCTGCCCAACCACGCCCCACTCGTGGTGGCTGAACAGTTCGGGACCCTGGAGGCGCTGCACCCAGGCAGGATCGACCTCGGACTGGGGCGCGCTCCGGGAACTGACCCAGTCACAGTCCGTGCGCTCCGGCGCACCCCGGAGATGCATGCCGATACGTTTCCTGAGGACGTCGTGGAGCTGATCAACTATCTCCTGCCCGGCGAGGGTCTGCCGAGCCACCCGTCGGCGAATCCGGGCCGTGGCTACCTCCCAGAGGTGTGGCTCCTCGGCTCGTCGCTCTTCAGCGCGCAACTTGCAGGCCTCCTCGGGCTTCCGTTCTCGTTCGCCTACCACTTTGCGCCCAAGCTCATCGATGCTGCCCTGAGCGCCTACCGGTCGAACTTCCGCCCCTCGGTACTGCACACCGAGCCCAGGGTCATGGTGGCCGTGTCGGTGCTCTGTGCTCCGAGCGAGACGGAAGCTCACTGGCTGTCGGGCTCGACCGCACTCAGCATCCTGCAGTTGAGAACGGGCCGCTTGGGCCCGCTGCCCTCCCCGGAGGAGGCAGCGCGCTACCAGTTCACCGAGGCCGAGAAGTCGATCACCGAAGAGGCCATGTCGACGCATCTGATCGGTGACCCGGACACGGTCACGAAGGGCCTACGCCACCTGCAGCGCCGCACCGGGGCCGACGAGATCATGCTCTCGACCCGGTCCCACTCCTATGAGGCGCGGGTGCGATCCCTGTCGCTGATCGCCCAGAACTGGGGTTCCCCGTAGGATCTGTTTCGCGTCGGGGATCGCCGTGGATGGGGATGCTGGTCCGGCATGCGGCGAGGTGAGCCAACTGCAGTCTGAATGCCGAGGTGCCGGCCTTGGTCATCCGGGTCCAGCGTTACGTTGTAGCTTCCCCGGAGCCGGCCTCGACAAGGAATCTCCATGACGCCTCCCACCAACCCAGTCCGCTTGATCGGACACAAACGCCGCTTCGCCGAGGCGATCGCTCAGATTGACGTCGAGTTGGAGTACGAATCGGGTCCTGCGGTCGCCGCCCGTCGAGATGAGGTGGTGGCTGCCGCACGTGCTGCCTACGGCCCCAGCGAGGACTTCCGTGGGGTACGTGACGCCTGGGATGCGGTCTTTCCCGACGGCATTTACAGCGCCACCGGGTTGGCCAGAGCCAAGCGGCTGGCATAGGCGCCGACCAAGGGCGTCTTTGGACCGCCCACTTGCATGGCACGGCTTCGGCATGCGGGAGCACCCCCGTGACAGCGGCGACGCACCTCCGTGGGGTGACGGCGAAAAGCAAGAGGAGGTTGCCATGCCCAAGTACCTGATCGAGGCGAGATACACGGCCGACGCGGCCAAGGCATTGAAGTCCGAAGGGGGCTCCGCTCGTGCCGCGGCCACCAAGACGCTGATCGAGGGTCTCTCACGCCGAGCGAGATCGACGAGGCGGCGAAGCGGGACGTGAAGTTCCGGCCGCCCGGCAGCTGACGCTCGTCGCTCCGAGTGTCGCCTGCCGGCATCGATCCGGCAACGAAGCGCCGGCTCGCTCAGCTCGCTCTTCGACTTCAAGGGGTAACCAGCCCAACCCCTCTTCTCAACTCGACGACGGGCGAGCCCGAAGGCGCCTACGGAGGTCAGGGCCAGGGTTACTGAGCACCGCTGAGCCCCCCCGCAGAGGCGGACGGTCACCGCGGCACCCTCGGGCGAGCCGCGGTGATCGTCGTCGCCGATGTTTCCACCAACCCGCCGAACGGGGCACCCGGCTCGCGAGTCCGATCGGACCTCGATTGTTGCTGCCGCTCGCCAATGGCCCGTTCGACCCGCGGCACTTGCTCTCGAACGGGCAGAATGGGGTTGTGACTGATTCGGCCACATATCGCCTCGAGGGCCATGTGGCCACCATCACTTACAACCGCCCCGACGCACTGAACGCAATCAATGCCCAAATGCGGCGCGACCTCAACGACGCCTTCTCTCGGTTTCGTGACGACGAGGAAGCGTGGGTAGCCATCGTCACCGGTTCGGGACGCGCATTCTGTGTCGGTGCCGACCTGCGCCAGGGCGCCGGGTCCGCGGGCGAGTTCCCAGGTACGTTCTGGGAGAAGCCGACACTGAATTCCTTCGAGAGCGGATGGGAGATCTTCAAACCGGTGATTGCTGCCGTCAACGGGTACTGCCTTGGCTACGGGCTCACACTTGCCACCTGGTGCGATTTCGTACTGGCGAGTGACCGGGCCGAGTTCGGTCTTCCAGAGGTGAAGCTCGGAGTCCCGGCGATCGTGGCATCGATACGCCTCCCGCAGCGCATCAGCTGGGCCGATGCGATGGAGCTGTTGCTCACGGGGGATCGCATCGATGCCGACCGAGCACAGGCGATGGGTCTGGTCTGGAAGGTCGTCCCGCATGACACCCTGCTCGACGAGGCCAACGCACTGGCGAGACGCCTTCTGGCGGGAGCGCCTCTGGCTCAGCGGGCAATGAAGGAGATGGCGATGCGCACACGCCACATGCCGACGCTCGAGGCCATCCGTTTCGGCGAGACAATGCGGCACGTTGGCGCGGCGACACAGGACGCGGCTGAAGGCTTCCGGGCCGCAGCCGACGACCGCCCGCCGCACTGGACAGGACGATGAACTCATTTCGGAGCAGAGCGATGGTCACTTGCCTTGCTGCTTGAGCGTCGTTTCCAAACTGTTGATTTGATCAGCCAGATCCTTGAGCCCTCCTTCGGTGTGGATGTCGAGCCGATCGAGGATCTGTACGGTGTCATCGTAGGTGTGCTGTGAGCGGACATCACTCGCCACACTCTGCACATTTTGGCCGACCATGATGACCGACAGCAGCACCAATTGGAGGAACGTTTGGGCAATCCAAGCGATGATCCCCTCGCCGCCCGGCTTCAATGCTGGTGGTAATCCGATCAAAGCGATGACTCCGAACACATACGCGCACCACATCGACCCAACGATGTTGGTCAGGAAGACGGCAATTTTGGCGTTGACCCCGTCTGCCCTCTCGACCTCGGCTCGCAATCCGCGAAGACTGATCGCTTGACCAATGTGGTGGCGTGTCTTGACCGGCCTCGCTATCTGAACATCACTCATGTTGTTCTCCTTTCAGTCATCAGACCTTCTCATGAACGAGGCTTCGAACTCTCGAAGTGAGCAATGACGGTCGGACCCCGCGTCGAGCGGGAGAACCCATCACAGGCGTCGACAGTCCGCCAGCGATGACCCGCCCTGCCCCCAGGCTCCCCCTACTCCCTGGCGCAGGACACGCTCGTCCCGGTCCAGCCGTTCATTCGGGCCGATCAGACAAGTGGGACTTCGCGTCGTTCCTCACTCCGCAGGAACACAGCAGCGCCGTGTCATTCGAGCCCGTTTCGTGACGATGCCTATTCGTCAGATGTGAGAGCGGCTGTCGTGAACTGGTGCGGCCGCTCGACCTGGCCGGCGCCACATCAGCCCGATGCGGGCTCCTGCGAGTCGGCAGAGGACCTGAGGGATGCGGCGAGCTGGTGCAACTTGGCCCGGACCGAGGCCGGGACCAAGTGCTGCTCGCCGGCGCACAGGTCGATCATGGCCACCGACTCGAGGGTGTTGAAGGTGTGGACGGAGAGGGGCAGGTGGGTCTGACTCTCCACGCTGTGCGCACCGAGGGCCACATCCGCCAGTGCCGTGTCGATCCCCCCGCCCTGACGTAGGAACGCGCAGAATGCGGCTCCGTCCGTCAGCATGGCCCGGAAGGCGACGTTGCCGTCCTGCTGGACGTAGGTGGCCAGGTTGGAGTCGGCCTTGGCGACGTCAGTGAGGTAGGTGGCGTCCTCGACCGGAGTTGTCTTCGGTGCGCGCAGCGGACTCGCGGGGTGACCCGTCGCGGTCGTTGCAGCCTGGGCGGCCCCGCCACAGGCAACCCCACTGACGACCAGCGCGACGAGGACGACGACGCCGGCCCATTGGCGCTGCATCCCTGTCGCCACGAGTTACTCGCTCTCTGTTGCATCACGACGCTCCACTGGCGGATGCGGGAAACCCGGATTCCTTGGAGCGACCTTCAGTCGTTCTCGACCTGATAGTCCCACTTGGCCACGATGTGATCGCCGTCGGGCGCCCAACGGAGGAGCCCCTCCCCTACGGGCATGACGGAGCGGATCTTGAAGCTCAGGCTCTGGCCGGTGTGCAGGGCGGCGGGCAGCGGCTGCTGTCCGGGCACCAGCGTGGGTGTGTAGACCGTCTGCAGGTGGTCGATGGAGTCGAAGTCGGCCACGCTGATCGGGACGGTGCCGCGCACGTGGCTGAGCGAGATCGTCCATGTGCAGGTGGTGAACTTCTGCTGGAAGGGCAGCCCTTCGCCGGGCACCACCGGGCCGTTGACCACCGCGAGGGCCGAGAACGTCGGCGTCTGGACCCGGACGAAGTCACCCTCCACCGTGAGAGCCGGGCGGGCCAGGGTGCCGACGACGGTCTGGTCGATCGGATGGTCGAGCTGTTGCTTGGGGAGCCACGACTGCGGATCAGCGATGTTCCGACCCGGCGTGGACGTCAGCCCGTAGATGCCCCATGCCATCGCGGCCGCCAGGCCGACGAAGACCACCCAGAACAAGACCCGCCGGGTGCTCGACGGACCGGGCCGTGAGGCCCGGTCCGTCGGAGCGTCGGCCGTCGGTGCGACGGCAGCGGTCATCCCGTGATGGCCCGGTTCCTGCGGCGGTGCAGCACCAGGTAGCCGACCATGAGGAGCACGCCGAAGGCCGGGAGCGCCACGACCAGCGGCGCCTCGGGGAGCCCTTCCCCAGGGTTGGTGGGGATGGGGGGCATGAAGCCGTCGCCGCTCGGGGCAGTGAAGACGTCGGTCCCGAACGGCTCGAGCCCGGTCTGCGCGGCGTAGCCGATGTGGCCCTGTCCGTCGAGCCCGCCGCAGACAGAACCCGTCGGGAGGCTGACGTCGGTCGAGGTGCCCACACAGTTGGACACGTCGAAGACGTCCTCCATCGTCCGCAACCAGCTGTAGTGGTTGTAGAACGTCGTGGACACCGAGCCCGGGGCGATGAACGGGCTGATGAGGACGCTGCCCGTGTCGCCACCACCGTTGGTCGGGTCCGTGGCGTCGAACAGCGGGTCAGCGGTGACGGGCGCCGTCGGGGTCGACAAGGTGGACAGCATGGCGGGGTCGCCCTCGCCACTGAGCGTGACGCTCGTCACGCTGCCGGCGATGCCCACGGGGTTGCCGGCATCGTCAATGGCCTGGAACGAGGCGGCGACCGTCGGGCCACTGCTGTTGGTCGGGTAGAGCTCGCCGGTATCCGACACCGTCCCGACGAACAACCCGTTGGGGAAGTCGCTGGTGTACGCCGACGATCCGATGGCCACCGCCGTGCCGTTGATGGTGACCGACGTGACCTCCCGGCCGGTGTCGTCACCGACCAGGACCGGGTTGCCGCTCGAGGGCGCCGGGTACGAGACGGTGCTGGACCCGCCGCCGCCGGTCACGGTGTCGGTGCGGGGCCCCGGGCTGCTGCCCGAGTCACCCCGCACGATTCCCGGCTCGCAGTCGGCCGGCACCAGCGCCGGCGTGGTCTGCGTGCAGGTCGGCGGCCGGTCCACGTCGAGGTTGAATCCGGGACCGGGGAACTGCTGGCGGCCGGAGCCGTCGGTCTGCAACGGCGAGTTCGGACCGGTCGGTTCGACGGACACGTTGGTGCCGCCGATGTTCTCGCCGGCCGTGTCGCCGAGAATGCTGTCGGCACCGAAGATCGAGTCGGCGCCCGGGTCGGTCGACCCTGCTGTCCCGTAACTCGGGGCGTCGGCCGGAGCCGAGGTCTGCGGTGAGGACGTTCCCTGTCCGGCTGGCATCGCCGGCGAGCCGCTCACCACGCTGCTGTTCGTCAGCACGTTGTTGAAGGTATTGCCCGAATAGGTGAAATTCGGCTCTCCCTCGTCGAAGGTGATGTCGATCAGGCCTCCGTGGGCGTAGGCGGACGACTCCTCGATGAGCGGCACGTAGTACGCCAGGAACAGGTCCGAGGCGTAGAGCCCGCCGGTGAAGTTCCGCGGCGTAGTGGCCTCGGGGTCGTCGGCCGGCAACCCTGCAGGATTGTAGATGGGGTCGTTCAGGTTGACCTGGCCGGCGTGGGGCCCGCTCGCGTACAGGCCGAAGGCTCCCGACAGGTTGTTGCCCTTGCACGTGGTGTCGTGGGCGTCGCTGCAGTTGTCCGGCGTGATCCAGCTGAACTGCGGGACGGTGTCGGCGTTGAGGTCGTGGATCAGGCCGGTGTTCGGGTCGTCCAGGTTGGCGATGTGGTTGCCGTCGCAGTTGGAGCCGCCACCCGCAGAAGGCTGGGGCTCGGTGAGTGGCGTCCCCATCGGGTCACCCGTCCCGCCGCCGGTCAGGGATGCGAACCACGAGAAGGGGAAGTGCTTCGCCACGTACTGGTCCGAGTACTGGGGGTCGTTGGTGGTCCCCGTCCCCTTGACCAGGGATGCCGACGTGAGGTTGCTGACATCCGCCGGGAACGTGGCGGTGTCGCTCATGAGGGTCGGGTCCGTCGCCGGGTTGTTCGAGGACGACCCCGGACCGCCGCAGGCGGCGTCCTCACGGCCCGGCACGCTGTCGGCCACCCAGGAGGTGGAGCCGATCGGTTGGGCACCTCCCAGGTCCTGGGCATAGCCCTTCCAGCTCACGCCCGCGGCGTTGAACTGGTCGAAGAGGGTGGGGATGTCGGTCGGGTACGTGCAGCCGTTGGTCGCGCTGATGGTGGGCGGACTGGTGCTGTTGTTGTACGTGCTGGGGGTCGGGTAGTTCGGCCCCTGAGCGGACGCGACCTGCCCGTAGTTCCAGTTGGGCGTGTCGGAGCCGACGGAGCCGGTGGTGACGATGCTCGAGTTGGAGCCGAACGGAGTGTCGGCATAGCTGCAGTCGTTCTGGGTGTCCTGCTCCGGGCCCTGCCCGGAGGCCATCGCGATGTAGTTGTCCTGGCTGGTGTGGCCGGTCCCGTAGTAGTTCTTCAACAGGACGCCCTCGGACGGGAGCGTCTGCCACAGGTACGAGTTGTTGTTGAGACCGGTGAAGGTCTCGTCGTAGGACTTGTTCTCCAGGATGATCAGCCAGACGTGCTGGATGCTCCCTGCGGGCAAGCCGGCGACGGAGGTCGGCCCGGCTGCGTTCGCCGCAACGGTGCTCCCGAGCGGCACGATCGCAGACAGGGCAACCAGGGCCGACGCGCCAAGAGTGAGAGCGAGCGGCTTCAGACGACTCTTCCTGCGTACCCGCGAGAGCATGTCCTTCTTCCCCTTCTTTTGAGAATCTGTGTTGCGGTTTTACCGAGCCGGGAAAGATTGGGCAATGGCCTTCATGACGATGCGCGCGACGGATCACACAACGTTCATCGCGCGATCGCGCGAGCATCACCGTTGTCACTGAGCGGGCAGCAGCGGATGGTCACGACGGATGCTGTGCGCATGAGTCGGTTGCTCCATTGCGGCACGCATGCATGTCGGCGCGCTCATGCCCCGCGATCCGACGGTCGCGGACGTTCCGTCTTCCGAAGATCCGCCGAGCGCACGTCAGTCCGGGAGTGCAGGAGGCCACTGACCTGCTGTGAGATGGCGGCGAGGTCTGCGTGGGCGCTGAGGGACTCGAACCCCCGGCCTGCTGGTTGTAAGCCAGCTGCTCTAACCAACTGAGCTAAGCGCCCAAGCGCTGCGGCGCCCGGGCAATTATGCCCATCCCCGGCGTCGACCCGTGACGGGAACCCTCAGCGCGGCAGCTGGCCGGCGAAAACCGTGCTCCAGGGCCGGGCCAGGGCGCGAAGCTCGGCGCAACCGTCGTCGCCCAGTGCGGCATAGGGGGCGGCCGCCAGGGCATCCGTGCCCACCTCGATCGCACGTCGCTGGGCACCGCCCCAATCGGTGAGGCGGAGACCCTCACCTCTCTGGAGCCAGCCCCGCCCGCGCAGCGCGTCGACCGCCGTCTCCCATTGGTCCTGCGACCAGCCGCGAGAGGTGCGCAGCACGTGGCCCGGCACGTCACCGGTCGCGGCGTGGGTGATCAACGACTCAATGCCCGACAGGCCGTGCACCACGAGCAGAGCGACGTGCCCGTCACCCCGGAACTCTCGCAGGATCGATTGGGCGTGCCACAGCTGCAGGTGTGGCGCCGTCGGCCAGCTGACGTCAGCGTGCGCCGCCGCCAAGGGCCGGCCCTCCGGCCGCCGCCCCGCCTCCTCCGCGGCGGTTCGGGCGAGGCTCGCGGCGCGGCGCACCTCCTCGGACTCCACGACGGCGTCGCCCAGCAGACGCCGGAACGCGGCGTCCGCAGCCCTGAATCGGGCCGCCACCAGCGCCTCGGGCGCCGCGATCTGCCAGGCCCCCGGGATCGCTTCGCGTACGAGCTCGGCATTGAAGTTGAAGAAGGTGGAGACCACCACATCGGCGCTCACCGCGCCCATCGGCGCGGCCCTCGAGGCGAAGTAGCCCGCACGCCCGTCGATGCCGAGGCGCGCGTACTCCTCACCCGCCTCGGGCACGAAGTAGATCATGCCGTGCAGGGGCTCGAGCGTCCGCCATGTCTTGCGTGCCCGCAGCGCCGCGTCCGTAGCGCCTGCGTCGATCACAGCGTCCCCTCGGCGGCCAGCCGTTCCTTCAGTGCCGGCGTGGCCGCCACGATGGGCCGGCGGCTCGACGCGTCACGTACCACGAGGTCAAGGCCGTCGCGCTCGCCGTCGGCCGCCCCGGCTTCGCGACAGATGAGCAACCCCGCCAGGTAGTCCCATCCGTAGAGGGTGCTTCCCCCCACCACCACGTAGGCGTCGAGCACCCCCTCGGCGACCGCGCAGCACTCGAGCGATGCGGCGCCCAGTGCCCGGTACTGGGCCCAGCCGGGATGGTGGCCCGGGAACCCCGAGATGCCGACGATGGCGCTCCCCAGGTCCTCGCAGCCCGACGCCCGGATAGCCGTGCCGTCGGCCTCCGCACCGCCGCCGCGCACGGCGACGTAGCGGTCGCCCGTGGCCTGGTTGACCACGAGTCCCAGAAGCGGTCCCTCTCCGTCGAGCACACAGATGCTCGTCGAATAGAACGGCACACCCCTGTGGGCGTTGGTGGACCCGTCGATCGGGTCGATCACCGCCGTCAACGGAGAGGATGAGTCGCCCGTGGCACCCGACTCCTCGGAGAGCACCGCGAGTCCCGCGCCGTGCAGCACGGGGAGCGCGGCCCCGTCGGCCGCCAGGTCGAGGCGGTACTGCCCCGGCGTCGTCCCGGCGGGCCCCCAGTCGTCGAGCACGTCCAGCGCGGCCCGGACGGCGCCGACGGCATCGTCGAGCACCTCGAGCAGGCGAACGTCGTCCACGGGTGACGAACCCTACCGGCCACTGGCGCCCCGGCCGCCTCAATCGGTGCCGGTCCGCTCCCATTAGGCTCCTGGTGTTGTGGCTGCCATCGATGTCGCCGGCTACGTCGCAGACCTGAAGGACCACTCCGTCGACCACGGGTTCCATGTGCACGACGAGCGGCACTTCGTCGAGACCTACTCGCTGCGCCAGGTCTGGGAGGTCGACCTGCATCCCGAGGAGGGGTGCGGGGGGCCCCTCGACCTGCACCTCGCACTCGACGTGGACCCTCGCGTCCTCCTTTCCTTCGAGGACGCCGTGGTCCTGCTCTCCGAGGACGAGGAGCCGCCGGACGAGTTCCATTTCCCGCTGACCTTCACCTGGGCCCTCCCGCCGCTCCCGAGCGGGCCGGACCTCCTGCGCCTGGCCATCGACCTCGCCGGCGTCGGGGGGATCGAGCTCCCCCTCGAGGTCTCCGCCATCGACTCCTTCGCCAACGCCACCGACGGCTCGGAGCGCCGGCTGAGCATCGTGGCCCGTCACCCCGTGTCGCTGGCCCGGGTCCTCGGCGGCGAGGAGCTCCTCTGCGACGTCTTCGACCGCGCCCTGGCCGTCAGCCGCTTCCTGCTCGAATCGGCCGAGCGCTGGCTGGCCTGACGTGCGGGGGGCCCGCCGCCCCGGGGGAGGTCGGGCCCTGGCGACAGCGCTCGCCGTCGCCGGCGCCGTGGTGGGGCTGAGTTCGTGTAGCAGCCAGGGCGGCCAGGGACTGGCCCAGCAGGCCTGCGTCCACGTGGACCGCTCCGTCCGGGACTACCTGCGCTCCATTCGGGTCGGGACCCCGCCCGCCACGGTGGCCCTGCTCCAGAGGGAGGCCGACCAGGAGCTGCGGGTGGCTCTGCCACTGGCCGCTCAGGCCAACTCCGATGACGGCTCGTGGAACTCGCTGATGACCACCATCTCGGAGGGTGCCATCGTCGACGAGGGGCACCTCGTGCCCTCGCTACGGGCTCAGTGTGTCGTCGCCGACAGCAATCCGAACGTCAACCCGCAGACGCCCGGATCCGGCACGACCCCACAGAACGTCAATCCGAACCCGGCGTCACCCGCCGGCTGAGGGCGCCCCTCCTGCCGACGCCACCTGCGCCCTGCCGGCCGCCACGATGGGCGGCATGAGCTTGGGCGCGAGCACCACGCCACCGGCGTTGGTGAAGTGGATGCCGTCGGTGCGCCGGATCGCCACCCCGTCGACGGTGCTGCTGAACTTCCCCCCGGGGCACGCCGCCGCGTTGAGGTCGACCACCGAGTCGGTCTGGGGGTGCTCCGCCGCCACCTCGCGTACCAGCTTGTTGAACACCGCCAGGCGCGCCGGGTTGTCCTCGGGCCACGGCGCCCCGTCCGGCTGCTCCCCCTCGTCCGTACAGGGCGCGGTCAGGAACACCATGCGGGCCCCGGTCGCCGTCACGAGCTTCGACGCCTCCTCGAGCTGCGCCTTGACGTAGGCGGCATACGCCGGGCTCAAGATGTTGGTCCAGCCGCCCTGGTACTCGCGGTCGACCACCTCCCAGCGTCCGGCAAGGAGCACCACCACGTTCGGCTTGACCTCGTTCATGGCGTTCAGCCACTGGAACGGCCAGGGCTGCTGGTCCAGGGGCTCCCCCGAGGAGAGCGGCGACCCGTTGCACGCTGACGGCGTGGTGTCGCGGGCCCCCATGAGCTCGACCTCGGGCCCGTCGACCACGCCGCAGCCGAGGATCCCCTTGTCCGAAAGGACGTAGCCGTACTTGGCCTGGTCCGCCGGGTACGACAGCCCGATCCCGAGTGTCAGCGCCACCGAGTCGCCGAAGAGGAGGACCCGTACCGGCGCCGCCGCCGGGGCGGAACCGGGCACCGACGACGTCGTGGTCGCGGGGTGGATGGCCGATGGGAAGGTCGTGCTCGCGACCGCCGTCGTCCCGGTGGTCGCCGCGACGACGGCGACGATGACGGCCCCCACACCGGCGGGCACGACCAGCCACGCCCGCCACTGGCTGACGAAGGTACCCATGCGGATCGGTCGCTCAATGAGGTGGAACGACACCACGGACACGGCGAAGGTGACGACCACGCGCACCCCGAAGAGCTCGTAGCTGTAGAGACCCGTACGGGAATGGTCGAGCCAGATGAAGATGGGCCAGTGCCAGATGTAGAGGCCGTAGGAGATCCGGCCCACGTAGCGCACCGGCGCCAGGGAGAGCACGCGGGGGACAACGCTGCGGGGGGCGGCGACCGCGGAGAGGATCACTGCAGCGACGGCGAGCCCGATGAGGAAGAACCCGCCCGAGTAGGGGAGCGAGGAGGTCGAGGTCGTCAGCACCCAGAGACCGATCGCACCGGCCGCGCCGACGACACCGATCACGCCGCACACGAGCCTCCCGGCGCTGGTGGCGGGCCGCCACAGCTCCCCCTTGGCGAGGCGGCCCTCCTCGTGGCTCCGGCGCGTGACCAGCACGAGCCCGACGGCGAGCGCACACCCGATGAAGAGGCACTGTGAGCGCGTGTCGGTGCCCAGGTACACCCGGTTGGTGTTGAGGCCGCCGTCGTACAGCACGTACATCCAGGTTGCCGACGCGATCGCCGCCGCGCAGCACAGCGCGAACAGGGCCCGCAGGCTCTTGGTGAAGTGCAGCACGCCCAGCACGACCAGCGGCCAGATCACGTAGAACTGCTCCTCGACCGCGAGTGACCAGGTGTGGAGCAGTGGCGAGGAGGCCGCAGTCTCGTTGAAGTAATTGGAGTTGACGAGGATGAAGTGCCAGTTGCTCACGTAGAGCAGCGTGGACAGCGCGTCGAGGCGGAGCGCCCCGTAGGTCCCCTTTGGCACGATCACCGACGCGAAGAACGCCACGAAGAGCATCATCAGGAGGAGTGCCGGGAGGAGCCGCCGTGCCCGGCGGGCCCAGAAAGCGCCGAGCTTGATCGTGAGGCTCTGGCGCCACTCGCCGATCAGGAGCGAGGTGATGAGGAAGCCGGACAGCACGAAGAAGGCGTCCACCCCCATGAAACCGCCGTCCATGTGCGGGATCCCACCGTGAAACATCATCACGGCGAGCACGGCGCAGGCCCGGACGCCGTCGAGAGCCGGGAGGTAGGCCAGACGAGTGTGCGAAATCGCGCTCTCGTCGTCCTGCATCAGGCCCTTCCCTCCTGGTTTCGATCAGGCCGGCACCGCAGTCCGGGTGTCCGGGATCAGACATTGTCTCAGACCGGGCCTGCCATGCCGGGGCACGGGCGACTCGCTACCCTGAGGCCTCCTGAGCCCGACCCGACCCCTCGCCGCCCCCCTGCCGCGCCGCGACGCACCGGTGCGTCGCCACCGCTTCGTGGCGTTTCTCCTGGTGGTCGCCGTGATCGGGGCTGGCGCAGCCCTCGTCACCCACCTGGACCAGGGCCCGGGCCTGAGCCCGCTGCGGGCCCGGATCGTCGCCATCGCCGAAGGGCAGGTCGGCTATCAGACCGACCCGGCGGAGACGTACTGCAACAAGTTCAGCGCCTACTGGGACGCCGGCGTCGACGACTGCGGCGGCAACGGCAACCTCGACGAGGAGTGGTGCGCCGACTTCGCGGCCTGGGTCTGGAAGCAGGCCGGGGCCGAGGTCACCTACGAGCTGGCGTCCGGCTACCTCAACGGCGATTCCGCCAGCTTCTACGTGTGGGGAACGGACCACGGCACCTGGCACCCCGTCGGGTCGCACTACACGCCCCAGCCCGGCGACGTCGCCGTCTACGGGCTCGACACCGAGGCGGTCACCGCCGTGCACGTCGCGGTCGTCACGGGTGACACGGGCGACGATGCCGCACCCGACGTGGTCAACGGCGACGGCGACCGGACCGGGTACAGCGTCGTGGAGGTCGGCGACCATCAGGCCTTTGCCGACGTGAAGGGGAAGGGCGCCCCGCTGTCCGGCTATGTGTCGCCCTCGGCGCCCCCGGCCGCGTCCACCTCGTCCTGACCGGCCGGCGTCAACCCTCCGGCGTGTAGCCGGCCGGCAGCGCGATCGACTTCAATTCGAGGAAGCCCTCGAGGCCCTCGGGGCCGAACTCCCGTCCGACGCCGGACTCCTTGAACCCGCCGAACGGCGTGGAGAAGTCGATCGGCACCGGCGCATTCAGCATGTAGGTGCCCGTCCGCACCTGGCGGGCGATCCCCAGGCCGCGGTCGTTGTCCGCGGTCCAGACCGATCCGCACAGGCCGTAGTTGGAGTCGTTGGCGATCTCGACCGCGTTGTGGTCACCGTCGTAGGGGATGACCACGAGCACGGGCCCGAAGATCTCCTCCTGGGCGATCCGCATTTTGTTGTCGACGTCGGAGAAGACCGTCGGCTCGACGTACCAGCCCTTCGAGAAGTCCGATCCGGAGGGGCGCCCGCCACCCAGGGCCACCGTCGCCCCCTCCTCACGCCCGCTGTCGAGATACCCCTCGATCCGGCTCCGCTGCCGCTCGGCCACCACCGGGCCGACCTCGGTGGCTGGGTCCATCGGGTCGCCCACCGTCATGGCGGACACACCCGAGACGACCGCGTCGACGACCTCGGCGTAGCGGGCGCGCGGCGCCAGGATGCGGGTCTGCGCGATGCAGGCCTGGCCGTTGTTCATGATGGCGTTGGGCAGCAGCGTCGGGATCGTCGTCGCCAGGTCCGCGTCGTCGAGGATGATGGCGGCGGACTTGCCGCCGAGCTCGAGCGTGCAGCGCTTCAGCCGCTCGCCGCACAGCCCGCCGATGCGCTTGCCGCCCACGCCCGAGCCGGTGAAGGAGATCTTGTCCACACCCGGGTGCGTGACCAGGTGCTCGCTGACCTCTCGGCCCGCGGGGACCACGGACAGCACGCCCTTGGGCAGTCCGGCCTCGGTGAAGATCTCGGCCAGCCGGAACGCGTCGAACGGTGTCTCCGGCGCCGGCTTGTAGACCACCGTGCAGCCGGCGACCAGCGAGGGCGCCAGCTTGGCGGCGGCGATGAAGAGCGGCACGTTCCACGGCGCGATGGCGCCGACGACCCCGACGGGCTCCTTGGTGACAAGGACCTGAGGGTTGAGCAGGCCGGCGCGCACTTCGTCGAAGGCGAACGACGTGGCGAGGTCGGCGTAGTAGCTGAAGATCATGGTCGGTGCCAGCACCTGGCCCATCCCCGAGAACGAGATCGGCGAGCCCATCTCCCGCGTGATGATCTCGGCCATGTCGCCCATCTCGGCGGTGATCTGCGCCGCCACGGCGGACAGGATGGCGGCCCGCTCGGCCGGCGTCATGCGCGGCCACGGGCCGTAGTCGAACGCCGTGCGCGCCGCCGCCACGGCCTTGTCGATGTCGGCCTCGGTGCCGTCGGGCACCCGGCCGACGACTTCCTCGGTCGCCGGTGAGATCACCGCGATGGTGTCGGTGCCCTCCGGGGCCACCCAGTCGCCGCCGATGAACAAGCGGTCGTAGTCCCGAATCGCCATGCATCCTCCCCAGGATCGGAGGGCCCACGCCCCCGCCGCCGATTGGGCCGTGCGGCACTTCAAGGGTAGCTGCGCCCGGCGGGGACGGGACAGTCCGGCCCCACCCCCCTCAGGGGCTCAGCCCGCCTCACCGCGTTGTTCGAGATGGGCCACGATGCCGCCGTCGGCCTCCACCCAGCCCTTGCCGGCGGCATACGCGCACATGCCAGCGAAGCCCTCGTCCCACTCGTCGTTGGCGGCCGGACGAGCCAGCGCTCGAAGGGCGACCGGGTCGACGACGACGTGCTCGCCGTCAGGGCGCAGGCGCCCGAGGGCGGAGCGCTGCAGGACCTCGGCCAGGTCACCCGCCCCCTCCACGGCCACCGAGAGGCGGGTGAAGTCGTCGGGGTCGGCGAGGTGCACCCGGGCCTCGGACAGGTCGATCACGATGATCACGCCCAGCGACGCTACAGTGCCGCTCCGTGCCCGACATCAGCCAGCGCGACCCCGAGCAGGTGGCCGCGACCCTTACGCGCTGGCTGGCCACCAAGGCGGACGGGGGTGTCGGCCCCGAGGTCTTCGACGTCCAGGCCCCAGGGTCGAACGGCTTCTCCAACGAGACCATCCTGTGCCGCACGCGGTCGGCCGACGGAGGGGAGCAGCGCCTCGTCGTCCGGGTGGCACCGACCAAGCATCTGCTCTTCCTCGACGCGGAGTTCTCGACCCAGTACCGGGCCATGCGCGCCCTGGCCGACGGCGGATCGGCCGTACCACTTCCCCGCCTCGGCCACTACGAGGAGGACCCCCAGTACTTCGGCGTGCCCTTCTTCTCCATGGACCACATCGAGGGCCGGGTGCCCTCCGACAACATCCCGTACACCATCGAGGGCTGGGTCATTGAGGCCGCGCCCGAGCAGCAGGAGCGGATGTGGTGGAGCGGGATCGACGCGCTGGCCGCGGTGCACCGGACGGACTGGCGGGCCCTCGGGCTCGACTGGCTGGGTGACCCCGCCCGCGGCACGCCGGGGATCGTGCAGCAGATGTCGTACTACCGGGACTTCCTCGACTGGGCGACGCAGGGGGAGAAGGTGCCGGTGATCGAGTCGACCTGGCAGTGGCTGGTGGAGCACCAACCGGCCGAGGAGGGCGAGATCGTGATCAGTTGGGGTGACAGCCGCATCGGCAACATCATCTGGGACGAATTCCGGGCCGCTGCGGTGATCGACTGGGAGATGGCCTCGTTGGGCCAGCCCGAAATGGACCTGGGCTGGTGGCTCTACTTCGACCGCCAGTTCTCCGAGGGACTGGGCGTGCCCCGGCCGGCCGGCTTCGGGTCCCACGAGGACACCATCGAGCGCTACTCCGAGCTCATGGGACGCCCGATGCGGGACATCTTCTTCTACGAGATCTTCTCGGGCTTCCGCTTCGCCATCGTCATGTACCGGCTGTCCGACCTCGTGTTCGGAAGGGAGGACATGGCGCAGGATGCGGGCATGGCCACCAACAACATCGCCACCCAGCTCCTGGCCAAGATGCTCGACCTGGAGCCGCCCACCTAGGACCCGGTCGACCGTCGCGGTCCTCCGATCAGCTATCGGGTCCGTCGTCCGGGATGGGGTCGTTCCCCGGGCCGACCGTGACGCCCGCCGCCCGCAGGCGGTCGCCGAGCCAGTCGGCGCCCTGCTCACCCTGCATGGCCTCCTGCCAGCCGTCGAGGATCCTGTGCACGTCGTCGACCGAGGGAATCTGGGCGATGACGTGCACCGTCATCTTGTCGTCGTAGCCCGGCGGGGCCGAGACGTGCAGACCCCCGAAGGGGTCCTCGGTGACGTGGGGCGACGGCTCGCGCAGCACGTAGAGCTCCCCGGTGTCCTCCACGTAATTCAGCTCGTGGCGGACCCCGTCCGCATCGAGCCAGTCGGCGCCGAACTCGAGCTCGGCGGAGGCTCGGCGGCGGGGGTCGGCTTCGTAGAACTCGTCGATGTCCATCGGCCGCACACTATCGCCGACCAGGGCGATCACGGCTGCTCCCTCCACACGCAGTGAAAGTGGGTCCGGGGGGAGGGATCGGGGGAGGGATCACCGCGACCGTGGCTCCATGTCCACCACAGCATCGAAGCAGCGCGTCGCCCTCATCGACCAGATGGCCGCCGAATGGCGGTCCATCGGCCGCGCCCCCGCCGCGGTCCGAAGCCTCCAGGCGGTCGCTGGTCGTGACCCGGGCCTGTCCAGCCTTGTCCTCGGCCCGGGCACTGGGCCGCCCCCCTGTCCCACCCCCTGCGATGTCGTCGAGCACATGCGGCGTGCCTCGGGGCGCACCGAACGCGAGGAGGCCGCCCGCCTGGTCCGGGTGTTGCTCAGGGAAGCCGGCACCGATCCCTTTGTCTGCCGGATGCTCGTGCAGGTCCTCCTCCCTGGCCTCGTCGTCGTGGCGGGGAAGTTGCGCTGGGGCCAGGGTGGAGAATGGCAGGACGGCGAGGAATTCTTCGGGGAGCTCCTCTCGACGACGTGGCTCACACTCCAGTCGTGGGCCGGCCAGGACCGGCCGTATGCCGTTCTCGACCTCCTGTCCGCCATCCGCTGCCGCGTGCGACGCCAGCTGTTCCGCGCCAAGGACCAGGGAGCGCGCGCCGTCCCGCTCGATCCCGGCGTGGCCGTAGAGCGGTCCGCCCGCTCGGAGACCGACCTCGAAGAGCTGGCCCGGATTCTCCTCGACCTGGACCACGCCGGCATGCGTCGCGACGAGGTCGAAGTGCTCTACGCCCACCATGTCCTGGGCTATTCCATCGCCGAGCTGGCTGCCATGACCGGACGCGACCGCCGCGCCCTCTACGCCCGCCGTGACCGGGGCCAGCGGCGCCTCTGCGCCTGACCGCCCCGGTGCGGGCGGGATGACGCGTGCGTATGGTGTGCCCGTGGTTGGTGGAGGGCTCGACACCACCGAGAGGCTGCGCTCACGGGCGGCTCGTGGCCGTCCCAATTGGTGGGTGATCCTGGCGGTGTCCTTGGCTCTCATGGCACTCCTCGTGGCGACCGCAGGGAGCGCACCACACCGGGCCGGCCGTGTCGGCCGTCAGGCCGATGCCGCCCGACCCCGTCCCGCCTCGGGTGGACGCCCCGCCTCTTCGTCGACGCCGGCGACCACGACGACGACCTCGACAACGGTCCCGCGGGCGACCCCAACCGTGTCTGCCACGTCGGATACATCCCTGCTGTCCACGCGGGCGCTCGACACCGATACCGGTGCGCCGACGACGACCACCCCGAGCGTCACCACGACGACCCTTCCGGCGGCGACCACCACGACGAGCCCGGCCACGTCGGAGCCGGCGGATCGGATGCAGACCCAGGGTTACCTCGACCCACCGCTGCAGGCGTCGAACGGGTACGGGTTCACGGGGACCGGTGCGATGCAGATCTCGGTGCTCTGGTCGGGGACCACCTACCTCACCATGACGGTCAGTTGCCCGAGCGGCAGCCAGAGCGTCGGCGGGACCTCGGCTATGGAGGCATCCCTCGACGACGCGACGGGGAGCTGCCGGGCGACGGTCACCGAGCCGTCGTCGGAGTCGGCGACGCTCACCTACACGATCTCGATCGGTCCCGCCGGTGGATGACGCCCGGACACGCTCGGGGAGGGCGCTCGACGTCGCGGCGGCGGTCCTCACCGCCCTGCTCACCTTCACCGCGGTCCCGACCGTGCTCGTTCTCGTGGTCGGCAATCCCGCCTCGGGCGGCCTCGGGCACACGTGGCATCCCCTTCCTCGCGGCGCGCTCTGTGGGCTCACGGTGGCGGCATGGGTGGCATGGGTGGCCTGCTGTGCACAGCTCGTGCGCGCTGTGGTCGCCCATGTGCGCAGCGGCGACGTCGGCGCGCGGAGGGACGCCTCGGTGATGGACCGTATCGCGACGCGGATCGCCGTCGGCGTCATCGCGTTCACCACGGTCGGGGTTCCCCTCGCAGTCCCGGCCGCTGCCGGTGCCAGCGCACCGGCGACGAGCAAGGCGGAGGCTGGCACCGTGCCCGCCGCGCGGTCCCCCGCCACGGCAGTCCATGTGGTGCAACCGGGCGAGTCGCTCTGGGGCATCGCCGAGCTGCGCCTGGCCGATGGTGCCGACTGGACCGCGATTGCCGCGCTCAACCTCTGGCGCGACATGGGCCACGGAACGCGGTTCGTCGATCCGGACCACATCCGCGCGGGGTGGCACCTCCGACTCCCCTCGACGGCAGACGAGCGGGACGGGTGGAGGACGTCGCCGTCGGGGCACAGCGGTGCGGGTCCTACCCGCTCCGGAGACCGCCTGCCGGAGCTCGTCGCGCTCGGCCTGGGCTCCCTGGCCTGCGCCGCGCTGGCCCGGCGCGCCATGAGCCGCCGCCGCCAGATCGATCCGTACACAGGGGACCTCGACCTGGGGCGGACGTTGTCGGACGCGGCGACCGACGTGGCCTCGCTGCTGCACCGCTTCGGGAAGGTCCCGGCACTTCGCTCGTTCGAGACCGCCAATCGCCTCCTGGGAAGATCACTGCACGGTGATCCGACCGGCCCGGTCGTTCGCACCATCTGCGTCTCTCCGTCCGGTGTCACGTTCTGGCTCACCGAGCCCAGGGCCGACGCTGCCGACGGCTTCGAGCCGCTGTGCGGTGGCGCGGCGTGGCACGTCGACCACGCCGCGCTCGGGCACGAGGACGCCTCGTCTCCCTACGTCGCCATCGCCCTCCCCATCGGCGACGACGAGGAGGGCACCTGGTTGATCGCTCTGCGCCCGGGAGATGTGCTGCCGCTCCTGGGGGAGTCGGCGCCGGAACTGGCGCGGTCGGCGCGGTCGGCGGCGAGTGCGTGGGCATGGTCGGACATGGTGCTGGTGACGGAGGATCCCGACGACCCGGACCTCGGCACGCTCGGCCCACGGGGTCCGGTGGGCGCCCGCCACGGGCTCTTCTTCGGGGACCCCGCGTCGCTGGCCGCGCCCGCAGCGGGGTCGTGCGCCGTGGTCACGACCGCGACGGTCGCCGCCACCGATCTGACGGTGCTGGTCGACCGCCGCGGGGCCACGCTCCACCCGACGGGTCGGGTCGTCCGGCCCCACCTCCAGTCAGTCGAGACGTCCCGGCGTCTCCGGGAGCTCACGGCTGCACCCGAGGGCCGTGACCCCGCTGCAAACGTCCTCGCGCTCCGGGAGCCGGCGCCGCGCCCGGGCGATGGCACGACGACGATGGTGCCCGGGCCCGTCGACGTGCGGCTGCTGACCATGACACCCCGGCTGGACGGGCTCCGGGAGGACCTCCCTCCCAATCGCGCCCGTCGGGCGATCGAGCTCGTCGCCTACCTGGCGCTGCACCAGCCCGACGGGGTCACGGGAGACCGGCTCCGGACGCGCGTGCTCGGGTCCTCCGATGCCGATGCGGCATCCAAGACGCTCTTCAACACGGCCCACGCGGCTCGCCGGGCGATGGGCGTCGACGAGCACGGATCTGCCCTCTTCCCCGCTGGAACCCGCAACGGCCTGTACCAGGTCTCGTCCCGCGTGACCGTCGACGTCCACCGGGCGATCGCACTCACCCAAGCAGGGAGGTCACAGCTCGATCCCGACCGGGCTCTCGCCCACTACTGCGCCGCCCTCGACCTCGTCGAGGGCGAGCCACTGGCCAACGCACTGTCGGGTTACTCGTGGTGGGAGGCCGAGGGCCACGGCGGGCGCATCGCTGCGGTGCTCGTGGACGCCGCCTGCTCCATGGCGGCACTGGCGTCCGACGCGGGCCACTTCGACCTCGCCCGGTGGGGTCTCGAGCAGGCGCGCACGGTCGAGCCCTACAGCGAGGCGCTCTCCCGCGCCGCCATGCAGCTCGCCGCCACCGAGGGCGACGCGGACCGCCTTCGCCTCGAATGGCGGGAGTGCCAGCGCCGGGTCGACGCCCTGGACCCCGGCAGCTCGCCGTCGTCGCGCACCGAATCCCTCTACGGCGAGCTCAGCCGCCGGGTCCTCGTCGATGCCGGGGACTCCGGCGCGCGCCGGCCCCGCTACGCACCGGTCACGGGTGACTGAACAACCGTGCCCGCTTCGTACGCGCGCACGACGTCCTCGAGGCGCGCCACCCGGCTGCCCTTGACGAGCAACGCGTCGCCCGACCCCATGGTCTGCAACAGCGTGACGGCGTCGTCGGCGCCGGCCACTTGCGACGGCCCGTAGAGGTCGGTCTGGTAGCCGACGACCTCGATGCCGAGGTCAGCGGCCAGCGCCGCCATGTGCCGGTGCTCCGCACCGGTCCCATCCCCGAGCTCGGCCATCAGGCCGAGAAGCGCCAGCTTCCGGCCGGAGCCCAGGGCCGCGAGGGATCGCAGCGCCGCCTCGACCGAGGCCGGGTTGGCGTTGTAACAGTCCACGATCACGACGGGACCGTCGGGCGGGTGGCGCACCTCCATGCGCAACGGGGAACCGGTCACCTCGGAGAGCGCGTGCACGACGGTGTCGAAAGGCACACCGCACCACAGAGCCGCCGCGGCCGCCGCCAGCGCGTTCGGCACCTGCTGCACGCCGTGCAGGGCGAGCCGTGCCTCACCGGTACCCCATGGCGTGACGAGGCGGAACCGCGGGCGGAGGTCGGCGTCGAGCACCACGTCCTCCGCTGTGACGTCCGCGTCGTCGTCGACGCCGTAGCCCAGCACGGGGCAGGGGCTCACCGACGCCATGGCGGCCACGCGGGGATCGTCGCGGTTGAGGACGGCGATGCCCGTCGCGGGCAGCGACGCCACCAGCTCGCCCTTCGCCCGCGCGACACCGTCGAGGTCGCCGAAGAACTCCACGTGTGCCATGGCCACGCTGGTCACGATGCCGACGTCGGGCCGCGCCACCCGGGCCAGACGCTCGATGTGGCCCACCCCGCGGGCACCCATCTCGAGCACGACCCACTGGACGTCGTCCGGCGCGTTGAGCAATGTGAGGGGGAGACCGAGCTCGTTGTTGAAGGAGCGCTCGCTCGCCGCCGCGGGGAAGGCCGCGGAAAGACAGCCGTAGAGGAGGTCCTTGGTCGTGGTCTTGCCCACCGACCCTGTGATGCCCACGACTCCGACACCCACGCGGGCACGCGCCAGCCGTCCGAGGTCCATCAGCGCGGCGGCAGTGTCGGGGACGACCACGGCCGTCCCGCCGGCGGGTGGCCGCATGGTCAGGTAGGCACCAGCGCGGGCCTCGAGGGCGGCGGCGATGAAGGCGTGCCCGTCGCGCTCGGCGACGATCGGGACGTAGAGCTGACCCGGTCGCACCGTCCTGGAGTCGATGCTGGCGCCGTCGACGGTGACATCGGGCCCGACCAGCTCCCCGCCGAGCTGGGTGGCGAGCTCAGATGTGGAGAATCGCACGCATCGCCCTCGTCACCGATTGTATAGCCTCGGTCGATGCCTGATCCGGGAGAGCTCGCGGTCATCTACGGCGGCCCCTCGGCCGAGCACGAGATCTCGTGCATCTCGGCACGCCGAATCCTGGAGGCCGCGGTCGAGTCCGGGTTCGTGGTCAAGGCCATCGGGCTGACCCACGACAAGCGCTGGGTCGACGCCGACCGGGTGCTGGCCGACATCGACGAGGTCGACGCCCTCGCCTCCCCCGACGACCTGCTCCATCACGATGGAAGCGTCGAGCTCAAGCACCTCGATGAGGGCCTGCCGCACGACGCGGTGGTGTTCCCGGCGCTGCACGGGCCCTTCGGTGAGGACGGCGTGATCCAGGGGCATCTGGAGGCGTTGCGCGTCCCCTACGTCGGTGCGGGAGTGCTCTCTTCCGCCGTCTGCATGGACAAGGGCATCTCCAAGTCTGTCCTGCACGACCACCGCCTGCCGGTGGCGGCGTGGCGGCTGGTGTCCCGCTTCTCGTGGTCTGCCGAGATCATGGAGGAGGCGGTCGGAGCGCTCGGCCTGCCCGTCTTCGTGAAGCCGGCCAACCTCGGGTCCTCCATCGGCGTCGCCAAGGTGTCCGACGTCGCCGCGCTGGGTGATGCGGTGCTCGCCGCGTTCGAGTTCGACGACCACGTGATCCTCGAGGAGTTCATCCGCGGCCGCGAGATCGAGCTCGCGCTCATGGGCAACGAGGACGTCCGCGTGACCAAGGCCGGCGAGATCATCGCCAGCCGGGAGTTCTACGACTACGACGACAAGTATGTGCTGGGCGCGGCGGAGACCATCGCGCCCACCGACCTCACGGACGCGCAGCTGGCCCACGCCCAGCGCGTGGCCTCAGACGCGTACCGGGCCCTCCGGGTCGAGGGCCTGGCCCGCGTCGACCTGTTCCTCGCCGACGACGACGAGATCGTGGTCAACGAGGTGAACACGATGCCCGGCTTCACCCCGATCTCCATGTTCCCGATGCTCTGGGAGGCCGAGGGCGTGCCGTTCCGGGCCGTCGTGGAGGAGCTGGTCACCCTGGCCCGGGCCCGGCACGCCCGTCGGCGCCTGCTGCGCACGCACCGGGCAGCCTGAGGCTCAGCGACCGGGTCGGCGCCGCGGCCGGGCGGCGCGCCGCGCCGCCTCCCGCTCCCGGATGCCGGGGAGGACCCGGAGCACGTAGAAAGCGCTGAGCGCGCCGACGACGAGGATGATGATCAGGGGTGCCGGGTTGAACCTGGTCTGCACCGACACCGACGCCGTGACGGCCAACAGTCCGAAGAGGACGACCCCGATCGGGCCGAGCACGGAGAGACCGCGTACCCGGAAGGGTCTCGGTGTGTCGGGCTGGCGCTTCCGCAGCCGCAGCGCGCAGAACCCCGCCACGCCGTAGATCATCGCCTCGAGCGCCGCCCCGGTGGCGACGAGCACCTGCCAGGCATGGGTCAGCGCGACCAGCAACGCGACGATGGCAGAGAGGGCCCCGAGGGTGACCACCGGCACCCAGGGCACGGCGCGGTCGTTGAGGTGGGCCAGTTGCCGGGGCAACGAGCCTTCGCGGGCCGTGCCGTAGATGAACCGTGACGCCGTGATGAAGCCGCCGTTGAACGTGTTGAGCGCGGTCACCGCCGTGACCCCCGCCATCACCCACAACCCCGAGTGACCGATGGCCGCGATGCCGAGGTAGAGCTGAGGATAGGCGGAGGTGAGCTCGTTGTGGGTGAGTGTGTGGCTCATCGCCACCGCGGCCACGGAGCAGACGACGCACAGGATGCCGACGGCGATGAGCATGCCCCGACTGATCGACTCCGGCTTGCGCACCTCCTCGGCGCTGGTGGTCACCCACTCGAACGCGCTGTAGAGGAAGACGCCGAGCGCGACCGCCTCGAAGAGGTCCCCCGGGCCGTGCCCGTGCAGCGGCTGGAAGGGTGTGTGCAGACCGTGGCCGCTGCGCACGAGTGCCAGGACGCCGATGGCGAGCGTGGCCAGCACGACGACGGAGGTGGCGACGTCCTGCAGCAGGCCGGCCACGCTGATGCCGCGCAGGTTGGTCACGACCGCCACCGCCAGGAGGCCGATGATCCACAGGGAGGCGACCCAGGCCGGCTCGCCGAAGGCATGCGCCAGCGCGCTGCCGACGATGAAGGCGTCGGAGGCGATCACCAGGATGATCGTCGTCATGTAGGTGAACGTGATGACCAACGCGGCACGGTCGTCCATGGACCGCTTCATGTAGAGGCGGATGGCCGCCGCCGTGGGGAACATCCCGTTGAGCTCGCCGAAGAAGCCGTAGGCAACGAGCGCGAGGATTCCGGCGACGATGATCGGGATGAAGGCGGAGTCGCCGGACACGTAGGCCACCAGTCCCGCGGCGGCCAGGTACTCGAGGGCGGCGAACGCCAGGCCGGTCGAGGTGGTGACGACGGTGCGCAGTCCCAGAGCGCGGCGCAACGTGGCGCGGGACGCGATGGTGGCGTCGGTCACGGTGTGCGGGGGCTCAGGTGTCGAGGAAGGCCACCATGGAGATGGCGTCGATCCGCATGACGTCCTGTTGCGAGCCCGCCAAGGTGATCTCGCCGGACATGTACTTCTCCGACGGGTTGAGGTCACCCCAGTACATGTCGCAGAAGTCCTCGCTGCTGCCCGTCACCACGACGTCGGGCTGCCCCTCGTGGCCCACCGCGAGCTCGGACAGCTGCTGGCCCTCGACCCGCATGGTGTAGCCCTGGGCGGTGTCGGTCGTGGTGAAGTGGATGACGCGGTCCCAGCCCTTCAGCATCTTGGTCAGGCGGGGGTTCGCGTTGCTGCGGGTGCGCCACTCGGCGTACGCCTCGACCAACTCCTCAGTCGAGGCCAACGGGCTCTCCCTCGAGGGCGCGCAGCACCTCGTCGGCGGCCCGGATGCCTGCGGAGAGCGCGCCGTCGAGATAGCCGCACCACCGCGTCGCGGTCTCCGTCCCGGCCCAGTGCAGGGGTCCCACGGGCTCGCGCAGGGCCGGGCCGAGCGCCGTGAGCGCCCCCGGGGAGCCGACCGCCACGGGCCCGCCCCGGGTGAACGGCTCGCCGGGCCAGTGCTGCTCGACGACCTCGATCGGCGTGCGCGCCTGGGGACCGAAGGCGAGCTCGAGGTCGGCCAGCACGATCTCGCGGCGCGCCTCTGGTCCGGCGCGCTCGAGGCGCCGGCATTCGTCACCGGCGATGAAGCCGACGATCTCGCCGTGGCCGGCGTCGGCGGGCGAGTTGTCGAACGTGGCCGACATGGCGCCGCCGGGAGCGACGATCTGACCGTTGAGGCCGTCCTCTCGCCAGAAGGGGCGCTCGTACATCACGTGGACCTTGGTCACGGCGCCCATGGGCATGCGCTGGCACAGCTGGTCCCGGCGCCCGGGGAGCGCCGGCGTGTAGGCGAGGCGCGCGCACAGCACCGGCGACATGGCCAAGATGGCGCGCCGGGCGCGCACCCCCAGCGGCCTGTGCTCGGCCGCCGGGTCGGCCGGGTCGGCTCCGGGGGCGACGAGACGGGCCCCGACCACGACGTCGTCGGGACCGTGGGCCACCGTCTCGGCGGGGGCGCCGAGGATCACCCGGTCCCCGAGCTCGTCGGCCATGCCCTGCGCCAGCTGCTGGGAGCCACCGGTGAAGCGGCGCTCCTGCGCGCCGCCGGTGGTGCGGGCCAGGTTGGTCAGCCCGCCGCCGGCGTGGAGGTAGAAGAGCGCGAAGAGGAGCGAGAGCTCGCCCGACCCGGTACCGAAGACGGCCTTGACGGCGACCTCCAGGATGTCCCGGGCGGACGCCGAGGTGAGGTGGGTGTCGAACCACGAGGCCAGCGTCTGGGAGTCGAGCGCGGCGGCGTCGGGGGCGTCCCAGGGTGCCTCGAGCGGGACCTCGAAGGCGGCGAGGTCGAGGTCGAGCATGGCGGCGATGCCGTCGGCGGCGCCGTGGGGGTCCGACGTCGGGATGAGGCCGACGTAGAGGTCGCGCGCCCCGTCGCGCAACTCGACCCCCTGCCCCGTCGTATGGGTCGGGAACGTCCGTACCCCCAGCTCGGTGGCCAGCGCGGCGAGATGGTCCTGGGTGGGGCCGATCCACTGGCCTCCCCGGTCGATGGTGAACCCGGCAGGGGTGACGTCGGTGAAGGAGCGGCCGCCGACGCGGTGGCGGGCATCGAGCACCAGGACGTCCACCGCCGAGCGGGCCAGGTGGCGGGCGGCGGCCAGGCCCGAATAGCCGGCACCGACGACCACCACCTCGCACTCCCGTTCCAGCTCGGCCATCGCCTGCTCCTCCTCCATGGGGCCCCACCGCTCCCGATGGGCCACGATAGGCGCGGGTCCCCCGGGGTGCCGCGAGCACCCGTTCAGTACCCTGCGGAGTGTGGTCATGACGTTCGAGGGCTTCGAGAGCGACACCTGGGAGGAGCTCCCCGGTGCGAACCGACTCACGATGGCCCAGCGTGAGGCGATCGAGTCCGATGATCCGCTCCTGTGCGTCGTGGCCGGCGCCGGGGCCGGCAAGACAAGGGTCCTCACGCTGCGGGTGGCCCGCCGCGTGCGTGACGGCTCCATAGAGGCCGACCGCACGCTGGTCACCACGTTCAGCCGCAAGGCCGCCGACGAGCTGCGCACCCGCCTGTGGTCGCTCGGGGTCTCGGGGGTGAAGGCGGGCACGTTCCACCGCACCGCGCTCGGCCTGCTGCGAGAACACCGGGAGCTGCGCGGGCGCCCGCTCCCCCAGCTCCTGCCGGACCGGCGGCGGCTGCTGGCCGACGTCACGACCGGCGACCCGCGCCGCACGCGGGCTCTCGACGGGGAGATCGGTTGGGCCAAGGCGCGGCTCGTCACCCCGGACCGCTACGAGGCCGAGGCGCGGCGTCACCGACGTCGGCCCGGCATCAGTCCCGAACAGGTGGCGGACGCGTACATCCGCTACGAGAGCGAGCGCACGCGCCGGCGGCTGCTCGACTTCGACGACCTGATCGTCGCGTGCGCCGACGCGCTGGCGGGGGACCGCGAATTCGCCGACTCCATACGCTGGCGCACCCGCCACCTCTTCGTCGACGAGATGCAGGACGTGAACCCCGCCCAGTTCCGCCTGCTCACCACCATGCTGGCCGACGAGCCCGATCTCTTCGTGGTGGGCGACCCCAACCAGTCGGTCTACGGCTTCAACGGGGCCGATCCCACGCTGCTCGACCGGTTGCCGGACATCCTGCGCGGCACCACGGTCATCCGCCTCGACGAGAACCACCGCTGCACGCCGCAGGTGGTGGCGGTGGCGACGGCCGTCCTCCGCGAGGGTGGCGCCGGTGCCGCGGTGGTCGCGCCGCGCACGACGCGCATCGACGGGCCGGTGCCCAAGGTGGTGACGCACGCTTCCGAGGACGACGAGGCCGCCTGGGCCGCTTCGCAGGCCAAGATGTCCCGCACTCCGGGGCGGCCGTGGTCGAGCATCGCCGTGCTGACGCGCACGAACGCCCAGCTGGCGAAGGTGCAGGTGGCCATGGACGCGGCCCGGGTGCCGAGCCTGATCGCCGGCGCCGACCTCGGCCCGGCATCCGATCTGCGCGCCGAGAGCGGCCGGCGCGGACACGACCAGGACGAGGAGGCGGGGCGCGAGGAGCCGTTGGACCGCGACCGCGTGGTGCTCACGACCTTCCACCGGGCCAAGGGGCTGCAGTGGCCGACGGTCATCGTCGTCGGGCTGCATGCCGGCCTCATGCCCATCGCGTCTGCCCAGACCCCCGCTGCCGTGGACGAGGAACGCCGGCTGCTGTACGTGGCGCTCACGCGCTCCGAGGAGGAGCTGTGGTGCAGCTGGTCCGAGCGGGGCGACCCCGGCCACGGCGCGGCGCGGGGGCCGAGCCCGTGGCTGGCGCCCATTGAACGGGCGATCGCAGTGCTGGAGAGGGAGGCGGCGCCGACCGCGGCGCAGGAGGTCTCGGCCCATGTGGCGGAACTGCGGCGCCGGCTGGCGGAGGGTGCCGACGCGGGGTAAGGACCGGTAGGGTCGGTCCACCCGATCGATCCGAGGTGGGGGTGGACCGTCGTATGCCGGAACTCCTGGAACAGCTACGTAAGACCGTGGGTGAGAGCAACGTCGTCCCGGGCGCCGCGGTGCACGACGACTACACCCACGACGAGGCGCTCACCACCGTGCCCGTCGTCCCCCTCGCAGTGGTCCTGCCCGGCTCGACGGACGAGGTGTCCGAGATCCTGAAGGTGGCGAGCGAGCACGGGGTACCGGTGGTGGCCCGTGGCAGTGGCACCGGCCTGTCCGGCGCGGCCGTCCCGGTGGCCGACGGGATCCTGCTGGCCTTCGACCGCATGAAGCAGATCCGCGAGATCGACACCGAGAACCAGGTGGCCGTGGTGGAGCCCGGCGTCACCCTCGAGCAGCTCAACGCCGAGCTGGCGCCGCTCGGGCTCATCTACCCGGTCTCCCCGGGCGAGCAGAGCGGGTCGCTGGGCGGGAACGTGGCCACCAACGCAGGCGGCATGCGCGCCGTCCGTTACGGGGTGACCCGCCACCACGTCCTCGGCCTCGAGGTCGTGCTGGCCGACGGCAGGGTGCTGCGGACCGGCGGCAAGTTCGTGAAGTGCTCGACCGGCTACGACCTGACCCAGCTGCTGATCGGGTCGGAGGGCACGCTGGCCATCACGACCGAGGTGACGGTGAAGGTCCAGCCCCGGTTCACCGAGTCCTCCACCGTGCTGGCGCCGTTCGGCACCCTGGCTGAGGTCGCACGCGCCGTGCCCCACATCGTGAGCAGCGGTATCGACCCGTCCATCCTGGAATACGTCGACGTCGTGGTGATGGCCGGCATCACCCAGGCCGCCGGGCTCGACCTGGGTGTCCCCGAGGAGGTCAAGGCGGGCACCCTGGCCTACCTCGTCGTGGTCCTGGAGGGTATGGCAGCCGACCGGGTCGAAGAGGACGTGGAGCGGCTCGGCACCCTCTTGGAGGAGCTCGGGGCACGTGACGTCTACGTCCTCCCGGCCACGTCGGGCGCACAGCTCATCGCCGCCCGGGAGCGGGCGTTCTTCGTCGGCAAGGCGGCCGGCTGCGACGACCTCATCGACGCCGTGATCCCGCGGGCGGCCATCCCCGACTACCTCGCCCAGGTCGCCGCGCTGGCCGAGGAGCACGGGGCCCTCGTGACGGGCTGCGGCCACATCGGGGACGGGAACGTCCACGTGACGGTCTTCCAGCCCGACGACGAGCGCAGGCACGCCCTCATGCGGGCCAGCTTCGAGCTGGCGCTGGCCGCCGGAGGCGCCATCTCGGGCGAACACGGCATCGGGACCGCCAAGCTCTCGTATTTCTTGGAGATGCAGGACCCGGTGTCGCTGGAGCTCATGCGGTCCATAAAGCAGGTGTTCGACCCCGGCGGGATCCTGGGGCCGGACCGGCTGCTCGGTACCAGACGGACGGGATGGATGACGTGAACGGCGCTCGCGCCCTCCTCTCGACACTGGTGGACGCCGGCGTCGACGTGTGCTTCGCCAACCCGGGGACCTCCGAGATGCATTTCGTGGCTGCGTTGGACGACGTGCCGGCGATGCGGGGCGTCCTCTGCCTCTTCGAGGGCGTGGTCACCGGCGCCGCCGACGGCTACGGGCGCGTGGCGGGGCGGCCGGCCGCCACGCTCCTCCACCTCGGACCCGGGCTCGGCAACGGGCTGGCCAACCTGCACAACGCGCGGCGCGCCCGCACGCCCATCGTCAATGTCGTCGGCGACCACGCCACGTACCACGGCCGCCACGACGCACCGCTCCAGTCCGACATCGCGTCGATTGCCGGCGCGGTCTCGGGCTGGTACCGCTCGACCGCCCGAGCCGACGACGTGGCCGCTGACGCGGCGGACGCTGTCGCGGCCGCGCTGGGGCCGCCCGGCTGCGTGGCCACCCTCGTGCTGCCGGCGGACGCGTCGTGGTCCGAGTCCGCCACCGGCCCGTGCCCACCGCGATCGCGGGGGCGGCCCTCGACGGTGCCGGCCGACACCGTCGAGGAGGTGGCCAAGGCCCTGCGCTCAGGCGAACGAGCGGCATTGCTCATGGGCGGTTCCTCGCTCCGCGCCGACGGGCTGCACGCCGCCAGCCGCGTCGCCGCCACGACGGGTGCCGCACTGCTGGGTGAGACGTTCCCGGCCAACCTGGAACGGGGGGCGGGCATCCCAGCCGTGGAGCGGTTGGCGTACCTGGCCGAGATGGCCCAGGCCCAGCTCGACGGCATGCGCCACCTCGTCCTGGTGGACGCCAAGTCCCCGGTCTCCTTCTTCGCGTACCCCGGCAAGGCGAGCGACCTTGTGCCGGCGGGCTGCACCGTCCACACGCTGGCCCGTCCCGGCGAGGACGCGGCGAGCGCTCTGGAGGCTCTGGCCGAGGCCGTGGGCGCAGCGGCGGACGGGGTCGTCCCGGCCCCCCCGGGACGACCAGGACGCCCGACCGGCGGCCTCTCGGCGGAGTCCCTGGCCGCCGCCGTCGGGGCCACTCTGCCCGAGGGCACGATCGTCGTCGACGAGGGCAACACGTCGGGCCTGTTCATCGCGGGCGCGACGGCGGGCGCGCCCCGGCACGACTGGCTGACCCTCACCGGTGGCGCCATCGGGATCGGACTGCCCCTGGCCACCGGCGCGGCCGTCGCGGCACCGGAGCGGCCGGTGCTCTGCGTGGAGGCTGACGGGAGCGCCATGTACACGCTGCAGGCATTGTGGACACAGGCCCGCGAAGGGTTGAACGTGACGACGATCGTGCTGTCCAACCGGAGCTACGCCATCTTGAACCTGGAGTTGCACCGGGTGGGCGCCGATGCCGGCGGGCCGATGGCGAGGCGACTCCTCGACCTCACGGACCCAGAGCTCGACTTCTGCGACCTGGCCCGGGGCATGGGGGTGCCGGCCCGAAGGGTGGAGAACGCCGAGGACCTGGTGGCCGCGCTCGATGCGGGCTTGGGCGGACCCGGGCCGGCGCTCATCGAGGTGCCCCTGTAGGTCAGCCTGCGCGGACGCCAGGCACGAAGCACAACGGACGCACAACGGACTGCGCAATCGGGCGACAACAAGTGGGACTTGCGCCCCCAATAGGTTCCAACGGCTCTATAGCGCCTCCCCGACATCCTGTCACCATCCAATTCGGAAGGGCGATGCGCTCCGCGGGGTGCAGCGACGAGGACGGATCGGGAGGGCACCGATGCAGATCGAGATGGGCAAGCCACTCCACGACGCTCGCTCAATTGAGGCGGCGCTCGATCGCCTCCGTCGCGACCTCTTCGACACGCCGGCCGTCGCCGGCAACGAGGGCGGTCCAGAACCCATCGACTACGCGTCGCTCGAATTCGAAGTCGAGCGGATGCGCAAGCGGCTGGCCATCTGGGAGATCTTCATGGGCTACATGCGTCAAGGCGCCCACAGCTGGCCCGAGGTGCAACGGTCCCTGACGAAAGAGGACTTCGACAAGATCGTGGCGATCTGCGACGGCGTCCCGCTGCGCGATCTCCTCCTGGACATGCGGTAGGCGGAGCACATAGCTCACGGACCACTGCGGGTGATGTCGGCACCTGACCCAGCGGCCCTGCCGCTCTTGGCGAAGGCCAGGTGCCGACATTCCCACAGAGGCCCAGGAGGGCGCTTGGCCGAACGGCTCTGCCGTTCTTGGCGACGGCCAAGCGCCCCCGAATCGCAAGGCCGAAGAGGATCGGCGGACAGCGACACACGGACCAGGTGGCACTGCAGTCCTGTTGAACGGCGGTCGGCTCCCGGCCGCTGCAAAGCGACGATGCCGCGTCAGGAGTCGGCGAAATCCACGACGACGGGAGCGTGGTCGGAGGGCTTCTGTCCCTTGCGCGCGTCGCGATCACGGAACGCCCCCGTCGCTCGCTCCACGAGGTCGTCGCTCACCAGCACGAGGTCGATGCGCATGCCGCGCCCTTGGTGGAAGTCCCCCGACCGGTAGTCCCACCACGTGAACGTGCCTGGCTCGTTGAAGCGGCGGAACACGTCGTCGAGCCCCCAGCCCTCGACCTGACGCAGGGCGGCACGCTCGGGCTCGCTCACGTGCGTGGCGCCGACGAACGCCGCCGGGTCCCACACGTCGTCGTCGTCGGGGGCGACGTTGAAGTCGCCGCACACGGCGACCGACGAACCCGGGGGGCACATCTCGTCGAGGGTGGTCCGCAAGCGGGCCAACCATGCGAGTTTCACCGCGTAGAACTCGTTGTCGAGGGCGCGGCCGTTCGGGACGTAGACGGAGAAGACGCGCGTGCCGGCACACGCGGCCGAGACGATGCGACGCCCGTGGTCGTCGTCGGACGTGCCGAAGCCCCGGGTGACGCCCTCCAGACCGACCTTGCTGATGATCGCAACGCCGTTCCAGCGACCGTCACCGTCGTGGGCGGACTCGTAGCCCAGCTCGGCGAACTGTTGCTCGGGGAATTTGTCGTCGGCCAGCTTGGTCTCCTGCATGCACAGCACATCGGGCTGGTGCATCTCGACCCACTGCATCACCCGCGGCATCCGTGCCGTGAGCGAGTTCACATTCCAGGTGGCAAGTCGCATCAGGCCACTCCCCCGTCGACGATCACAAAGAGAAGGTCGGCCTCACAAGCGATCCTGCCACGCACGGAGGCCGTGCCGTGACCCTTCCCGCCCCGCGCCGACAGGCGGTCCATGGTCACCTCGAGCTCGAGGACTTCGCCGGGGACCACCTGTCGGCGGAATCGCGCCCGCTCGATGCCGCCGAAGAGGGGCAGCTTGCCCTTGTAGCGGGGGTCGAGCAGAACGGCGATACCGCCGAGCTGCGCCAGCGATTCGACCATGAGGACGCCCGGAAGAGTCGGGCGTCCGGGAAAGTGTCCGGCGAAGAACGGCTCGTCGCCGGTCAGCTCCCACCGTCCGCGGGCCGAGACGCCCGGCTCCACGGCGGTCACCGCGCTGACGAAGAGAAACGGCGGCCGGTGCGGCAGGACATCGGCTGGTCGCGGGAGGGCCGTCAACGTAGGCAGCCGACTGTCATCGGGGCGGCGCCTTGGCGGCCTTCTTGGCCGGCGCCTTGCCCGCCCTGGTGGCCTTCTTGGCCGGTGCCTTGCTCGCCTTGGCCGCCCTCTTGGCCGTGGCCTTCTTCGCCGGTGCCGCCGCCTTCTTGGCCGGTGACTTCTTGGCCGGCCCCGCCGCCTTCTTGGCCGCGGCTTTCTTGGCCGGCGTGGGAGCCACCTTCTTCGCCGGCGCCTTCTTCGCCCCCGAAGCGGACTTCTTGCGGGCGGGTGCCTTCTCTCCGGGCACCTTCTTCTCATGCGCCGGCACCGGCAGCGCCAACTCAGCCACGCGGCGGGGCGGGTCGAGGCCGGCGAGCACGAACGGGCGCACCTCCCCCTTCTTGAGGACCTGGCGGGCCTTGGTCGGCGGCGGCGTCCCCATGGCGGTCAGCGGGATATAGCAGTGCAGCACACCGCCGCCCGGCAGCGACACGTCGACCATGGCGCCGTGCGACGTGAACGAGACCACCTCGCCGTCCACCGTGTTCCCCACCGCGAAGGCGGCGACGAAATTGATGAACGCCAGCGGCTCGTTGACCGCTGGCGGCGGGGTGGTCTGCTTCTTGGGGCGGTCCCCATGCCGGCCCGACGGCGCCACCGCCTTCGCCGCCTGGGCGCCCTTTCCCTCCCCGTGCTTGGAGGCGGGGGCGTCCTTCTTGGCCCTGGCGACCTTCTGCGGTGCGGTCTTCCTGGCCGAGGCGTGCTTCTTGGCCGCGTCCCTCGACTTGTGGGGCTCTGGGGGGTGCAGCGCCTCCTCGACCGCCTCCTCCACGGCGCTCGAGAAGACCGGGTCCAGCTTGGCCCGGGCCGGAGGAGGGGCAGCCGGCGTGATCGGCCACGAGGTGTCGACCGGCGGCGCCTGCTGGGTCGCCTTCCTGGCCTTGGACGACCTCTTGGCGGCCTTCTTGGCAGCCCGGGCCAGCTCGGCCGCCTTGGCCGGCGCGGACTCCGGATCCTTCTTGGACTTGGCCTCGGCCGTGGCGGCCCTGCTCTTGGGCCCTCGGATCGGAAGCCGGGGCGTGAAGATCCACCCCACTCCCGGCACGGGCTTGCCACCGATCAGGCGTCCGTCGTCGAACAGCCACGGGTGCTCGCCGTGGAATTCCTGGAACGAGTCGTTGGACAGGACGACCGCGCCGGTCCGCTCGGCAATGCGCAGCACGAACGCGTCCCCCCGGCCGATGGCGCCCGCCGGAGGGGAGATGATCTCCCCGTTGAGCATCGCCTGGCGGACCTCCTCACGCTCGGCTTCGGAGACCCGGTGCTCGAAGGTGGCGTCGACCACCACGATGATGCTGGAGCCGGGGTCCTCGGCCGCGTAGGCGCGCACCGCGTCGTCGAGCTGCTTCAGGCTTGGGAGGGTTCGTCCTTCGGTGGCGAGATTGGACCCGTCCACCACGACGTGATGCTCAGCCAATGGCACGTCGCAAGAGATCGGCCTGCTCCAGTTGGTGCAGGGCGGCGCTCCCGATGGCCGGGCTGGCGGATCCGGGGCGGCTCACGTGGCGCAGCCGCAGGCGGTCGGGAAGGCAGGCGTGAAGGCGGGCGTGCACGAACGACCAGGCTCCCATGTTCTCGGGCTCCTCCTGGAGCCAGACGACCTCGGTGGCCTCGCTGTACCGCTCGAAGATGTGCGTGAGCAATTCGACGGGCCACGGGTAGATCTGCTCCACCCAGACCAGGGCGATCCCGGCCGCCTCCTCGGGCTCGAGCTCCGCTCTGCGCTGCTCGGCCTCGTGGCCGATCTTCCCGCTGCACAGCACGATGCGACGCACCGTCGAGGGATCCTCAATGGAGCCGTCGTCGATGACGTGGCGGAAGGAGCCCGACTCGAGGTCGGAGAAGGTCGAGCGCGAGGCGTGAGCGCGCAGCATCGATTTCGGCGTGACGACGATCAGGGGCCGCTGCGGGCTCGACAACGCCTGGGAGCGGAGCAGATGGAAGTACTGCGCCGAGGTGGAGGGGATGGTGACCCGCATGTTGCCGCGGGCACTGAGGGAGAGGAAGCGTTCGAAGCGGGACGACGAGTGCTCGGGGCCCTGGCCCTCGTACCCGTGCGGCAGCAGCATCACGAGCCCGGCGAACTGGCCCCACTTGTTCTCGGCCGCCACGAGGAAGTTGTCGATGATGATCTGGGCCCCGTTGGCGAAGTCGCCGAACTGCGCCTCCCAGGCGACCAACGCCTCGGGCGCCTCCACCGAGTAGCCGTACTCGAAGCCGACAGCCGCATACTCCGAGAGCAGCGAATCGCGCACGGTGAAGTTGCCCATCTCCCCCGCCGGCTCGAGCGGGCCGGCGCCGATGCGCCGCAGGCCGTCGCGGATGTGGGCCAACGGGACGTACTCCTCGCCGTTGGAGTAGTCGACCAGCACGGCGTGGCGGTGGCTGAACGTCCCGCGGCGGGTGTCCTGACCCGTCAGGCGCACGTTGACGCCCTGGTACATGAGGGATCCGATGGCCAACGCCTCGGCGAGCGCCCAGTCGACGTGTCCGCCCGCCACGAGCTCGTCCCGCTGGGCGAACTGGCGCTCGAGCTTCGGGTGCACCGTGAACCCTTCGGGGACCGAACGCACGACCGAGGACAGGGCCCGCAGCACCTCTGGCGCAACACCCGTCTCCGCCGACGGCCGGTCCGCCGGCCCGGTGTCGGGCGCCGGCAACTCGGTCGGTGCGAGCGATGGCTCCTGACGCACTTCGTCGAGAACGGACTGCAGCTTGGCGTTGAAGTCGTCGAGAGCGGACTCCGCCTCCTCGAGCGTGATGTCACCCCGGCGGACGAGCGTCTCGGTGTAGAGCTTGCGGACCGAGCGCTTGGCCTCGATCCGCTGGTACATCAGTGGCTGGGTGTAGCTGGGGTCGTCGCCCTCGTTGTGCCCATGCTTGCGGTAGCACACGAGGTCGATGACAACGTCCTTGTGGAAGGTCTGGCGGAACGAGAAGGCGAGGCGGGCCGCCCGCACACAGGCCTCGGGGTCGTCGCCGTTGACGTGGAAGATCGGCGCCTGGACCATTTTCGCCACATCGGTCGGGTACACCGACGTGCGGGCGGACGCGGGAGCGGTGGTGAACCCGAGCTGGTTGTTGATGACGAGGTGCACCGTGCCGCCGGTCCGGTATCCCGACAGGCCCGAGAGGTTGAGGGTCTCGGCCACGACGCCCTGACCGGCGAAGGCCGCGTCGCCGTGGACGAGCACGGACATGCACGGGAACCCGAAGGTGCCGTCGGCGGCCGCGGCCGGCGTGCCGTCGGTCGGCGGCGACAGGCGGTCCTGCTTGGCCCGCGTCATGCCCTCGACGACGGGGTCGACCGCCTCGAGGTGCGAGGGGTTCGACGCCAGCGTGATGGGGAGCTCCTCGCCGGCGCTGGCGTGGAACACCCCGCGGGCGCCCTTGTGGTACTTCACGTCGCCGGAGCCCTGGACCGACTCGGGGTCGAGGTTGCCCTCGAACTCCTCGAAGATCTCCTTGTACGACTTGCCGACGATGTTGGCCAGCACGTTCAGCCGGCCCCGGTGGGCCATCCCCATGACGACCTCGGCCACGCCGGAGCCCGCGGCGGCGTCGAGAAGCGCATCGAGCAGCACGATGGTCGACTCGGCCCCCTCGAGACCGAACCGCTTCTGGCCCACGTAGCGGGTGTGGAGGAAGCGCTCGAAGACCTCGGCCGCGTTGAGCCGGTCGAGGATATGGCGTTGTTCCTCGAGGTTGAGCGTGACGGGCTGACCCTCGACGTGCTGCTGAATCCACCGCTTCTGCTCGGGATCCTGAATGTGCATGTACTCGATGCCCAGTGTCCGGCAGTAGGCGTCGCGCAGCACGTGGAGGATGTCGTCGAGCGTGGCGGTCTCGCGGCCGGCCAGGCCGTCGGCGACGAAGTGGCGTGGCAGGTCCCAGATGGTCAGGCCGTAGGTGAGCGGGTCGAGCTCGGGGTGGATGTGCGGGGGCTCGGCATCGAGCGGGTCGAGGTGCGCGATCAAGTGCCCGCGCACCCGGTACATGTTGATGAGCGCCTGCACCCGGACCTGCTTGAGAAGGCGCTGGTGCTCGCCCTCGCCGGTGCCGAGGCCGGCGTTGTTGTCCGGCTGCCAGCGGACCGGCTCGTAGGGCACACCCATCGACTCGAACAGCGCGTCGTAGAAGCCGTCGGCACCGGTCAGGAGCGCCGCCACGCGGGCGAGGAAGAGCCCGGACTCGGCCCCCTGGATGATCCGGTGGTCGTAGGTGGACGTGAGGGTCACGACCTTGCCCAGCCCGAGCTGCGCGAGCACCCGCGGGTCGGCCGCCTCGTATCCGGCCGGGTAGCCGAGCGAGCCGACGCCGATGATGGCACCCTGTCCGGGCATCAGGCGCGGCACCGACTGCACGGTGCCGAGGGTCCCGGGGTTGGTCAGCGACACCGTCGTGCCGGTGAAGTCGTCGGGGGTGATCTTGTTCGTGTGGATCTTGCGGATGAGGTCCTCGTAGGCCAGGACGAAGGAGCGGAAGTCGAGCGTGTCGGCGTCCTTGATGCACGGCACGAGCAATGTGCGGCTGCCGTCGCTCTTCTCCTGGTCGACGGCCAGCCCGAGCCCCACGTGCTTGTGGTGGACGACGCCGGGTTTCCCGGTGCCGTCGGCGTCCTCGACGAAGGCCGAGTTCAGGGCGGGCACGTCGCTGAGGGCGCGCACGACGGCGTAGCCGATGAGATGGGTGAAGCTGACCTTGGCACCTGTCGTCCGCGCCAGCTGGTTGTTGAGCACCAGGCGGTTGACCTCGAGCAGGCGGGCCGGCACCGAGCGGACGCTCGTGGCCGTGGGCACGCCCAGGCTCGCCTCCATGTTGGCCACGATGCGAGAGGCGGCACCCCGCAGGACGGTGGCCTGCTCGCCACCCGCCTCGGCGGCCGGAGTCGCAGCCGGGACGGGTGCCGCCGGGGCCGCGTGGGCCTGGGATTGGGCCTTGGCCTGGGCGGAGGGCGCGGGCTGGGGAGCGGGAACGGGGGCGGGCCGGTAGTCGGCGAAGAACTCCCGCCAGCTGTCGCTGACCGAGGAGGGGTCGGCCAGGAAACGGTCGTACATGTCGTCGACCAACCAGGCATTGGGCCCGAAGGAGCCTCCCGCGCCACCGAACTGCGTCATGGTTCAACCCTACCGGCGGCGGTCGGCCCCGGGGGTCGGGTTGGTAGCGTCAGCCCTGCCCATGAGCTATCCGGCTGCCCTCCACGTCACCGCGCGGCCCGCCCCGGCACCAGGTGCCGTGACCGTGGTGTTCGTCCACGGTGGGCTGGACCGGGGGGACAGCTTCCGGCGGGTGATGCGGCGGCTGCCCGAGCTGGCCACGCTCGCCTACGACCGCCGGGGTTACCAGGGCTCCCGGAGCGGCGGGGTGGTGGACCTGGGCGGCCACGTGCAGGATCTCCTTTTGATTGCGGAGGAGGCGCGCTCGGGGGGCGGCGGCCCCGTGGTCGCCATCGGCCACAGCCTCGGGGGCGACGTCGTCGTGGGCGCGGCGCTGGCGGAGCCGGCGGCGTTCGACGCCCTCGCGGCCTACGAGCCGCCCATGCCCTGGCTCGGTTTCCGCCGCGACCGGCCCGGCGAGGCCCGGGCCTGGCCGGCCATGGCCGACGACCCGGGCGAGGAGGCTGAGCGTTTCTTTACCCGGATGGTGGGCCCGGCGGCCTGGTCCCGCCTCTCCGAGGCGGGCCGGGCGGAGCGCCGCGCCGACGGTCCGGCACTGGTGGCCGACCTTCGCAGCTTGCGGGGCGAGGGCCCGCCGTTCGACGTCACCGCGCTCGATGTGCCGTCCGTGTTCGGCATGGGCGGGCCGGCCTCACAGCCGCACCACCGCGCCAGCGTGCAGTGGCTGGGCGAGCACGTCCCCGACGCCGCCGTCCACGAGATCACGGGCGCCGCCCACGGCGCGCACCTTTCGCACCCCGATCACTTCGCTGCGCTGACCCGTCTGGTGGTGCAGCGGGCGGGAGGCCCGGCGGGGCGTTAGGCCGACGAGAACGGCAGCCCGCCGTCCCCCACCGCCGAGGACGGGTGCTTGAGGCGCCGCGACAGCATCTCCTCGTACTCGACCCCCTTGCCCTCACTCTTCATGCCCGTAACGAGCGGGGAGTTCGAGAGGAACACCGCCCCCATGAACATGACCAGCAGCGAGACGGCCTCGAGCGGGCCGTAAGGCCCCGAGGTCCGCAGGCTGTCGCCGTAGAGCGCGATACCCAGGCAGATGCTGACCAGCGGGTCGACCAGCACCAGGGTCGATTGCGAAGCGGCCAGTGGCCCGGCATGGAACGCGTTCTGGGTCAGGAAGAGCCCGAGCAGGCCGAAGACGATCACGCCGTAGGTCTGCCAGTGCTCGAACAACGTCACCCAGTCGTTCGCTGCGAAGTCGCTCACGACCTTGATGAGAGCGGCGGTGAACGCGAAGGCGATGGCCGCCGCGCTGCCGAACATCGCAGCCTTCCACCAGCGGGGGCCCCAACGCGTGGCCACCACGGTGACGACGATGAGGAAGCTGGCGCTGCCGCCGACAACGATCCAACCCAGGTTGGTCGGCGTCTGGTCACCGCCGCCCGGCGCGGCGAAGAAGAGGAACCCCGAGAGCCCGAACGCGATGGCCGAGGCCCCGATCCACTCGCGTGTCGAGATGGAGAAACGGAAATACGTGCCGAGGATGGCCACGAGGAACAGGAGCTCCATCGTCAGGATCGGCTGCACCACCGAGAGGCGACCGATGTGCAGCGCGAAGGACTGCAAGAGGAACGAGCAGATCATGAAACCGAAGCCGAGGAGCCAGACACCCCGGCGGATGGCGTGGGCCATGAGGCTGAGCCGCATCGTCGACTCTTCCGGGGCGTCCTCCACTCCCATGCGCTGGAACACGCTGGTCAGCGCGTTCGAAAGTGCAGCTGCGACCGCTAGTACGTAGACCATCGCCTTTGACAGAATCTAGTTGTCGGCTGTCACGGATCACGCAGTCAACTCCCAGCTGGCACCCAGGTTCACTGACCTGCGTCTGATCACCCCTTCCACGCAGGATTCATGTGTAGCGGACCGCTCTGCACCGGATCGGGTCTCTCTCCGCCGCGATCCCGCAGAAATTCCGGAGCAGATGACCCAAAAGAATGTGGCAATTGGGTTACGTTTACGACCAAATCTTCCGACATCGACATGGAGGAAGCGGGGGTGCCGGCCGTCACCGGGGCGGTCGAGGGACAAGGGAGTGCTATGGGACTGAAGGGGTTATTGAAGCGGTCGGCCTTTGCCGCGCTGGCGGCAGGGGCTCTGAGCCTGTCCGTCGTGGCCATCACACCGTCCGCCAGCGGGGCGTCGACGAAGGCGTCGTCATCCTCGGGCGGAACCGCCACCATGGCACTGGACGAGAACCTGGCCGGGTTCAACATCAACACCTCGGCTGCCTCCGAGTTCGTGCTGCAGGAGATCATGAACATGGTGTGGCCCCAGGCCTTCATCGTGAACAACAAGCTCCAGCCGGTCATGAACAACCAGCTGCTGGAGAGTGCGGTCCAGACCAGCAGCAGCCCCCAGACCGTCGTCTACACGCTCAACCCCAAGGCCGTGTGGTCTGACGGCACGCCCATCACGGCTGACGACTTCATCTACAACTGGCAGGCCCAGAGCGGCAACACCGCCTACACCGACGTCGGCGGCAAGCCGTACGACGACGCCTCCACGTCCGGTTACAACCAGATCCAATCGGTCGTCGGCTCCAACCCCTCGGGTGGCGCGGCCTGCGCACCGGGCAGCACCGCCGACCGCAACGTCGGCCTGTGCCCGAACGGGCGCACCATCACGGTGACCTTCAAGCCGTCCTTCACCGACTGGCGGAGCATCTTCACCGATATCGTCCCGGCGCACATCGCCCGCACCGTCGGCTGGAACACAGGCTTCGTGGGCCCGACCCAGACCATCTCGGGCAGCTGGTACACCATCAGCAGCTACAACGAGAACCAGTCGCTGGTCCTGACCCGCAACCCCACCTACTGGGGGACGCCCGGCAAGCTGGACAAGATCGTCTTCCAGTTCTTCTCGGACGACAGCCAGCTGGTGCCGGCCCTGCAGAACAAGGAAATCGACATCTTCAACCCGTCGACGGTGAACCTGTCGATCGTGCAGACGGCGAACCAGGTGCCGAACACGACGAAGGTGACGCTGCCCGGCCTGGAATTCGAGCACTTCGACTTCAACCAGGCCGACCCCTACCTGGCCAAGCTCCAGGTCCGTGAGGCCATCGCCCACGGGGTGAACCGCCAGGCGATCATCACCCGCACCGTGGGCGAGATCTCCAAGGGCATCACCCCACTCGGCAGCCGCATGCTCGTGTCGACCCAGGCGGGCTACAAGGGCACGCCCTACGCCTACAACCCGAGCCAGTCGGCCAACCTGCTGAAGGAGCTGGGGTTCAAGAAGGTGAACGGCTACTACGAGCCCAACTATGGACCGCAGTCCGGCCAGCCCCTGACCTTCACGATCCAGTCGACGTCGGGCAACAGCATCCGGGCGCAGACGGAGGAGCTGTTCCAGGCGCAGATGAAGGCGATCGGGATCAAGATCAACATCCAGAACTACGACGCCAACACGTTCTTCGGGACCAACCTGCCCACCGGTGTGTTCCAGATCGCGGAGTTCGCCTGGGTGACCACGCCGTTCGTGTCGGGGAACCAGCCCATCTACTGCTCGTACACGAGCACGCAGTGCGCCGAGAACTGGGACCACTACGCCAACTCCCAGGTGGACTCGCTCATGGCCTCCGGCTCGGCCGCTCCGAGCACGACGCAGGAGATCACGGACTACAACAAGGCCGACGCGATCCTGTGGCAGGACATGGTCACGCTGCCCCTGTACCAGAAGCCGCAGTTCTGGGCCTGGTCCAACAACCTCAAGGGCGTGCTCCCGAACACTTCGAGCGTCGGCGTCACCTGGAACGCCGAGGACTGGACCGTCAGCGGCTAGTCCGGCACGTTTGGACGCGAGGGAGGGGTCGGCCGTCACGGTCGGCCCCTCCCTCGACTATCCCTGCACCTAGAATCCCTTCATGTTCGCCTACGTCATTAGGCGCTTGCTGATCAGCATCGTCGTGCTGTTCTTCGCGACGATCTTCGTCTTCGTACTCGTCGCCAGCTCGGGCAACCCTCTGGCACTCCTGAACGCCAACCCCCACATCCCGCACGCGACCATCGTGGCGAGGGAGAACCTGCTGCACCTCAACGACCCGCTGTGGCAGCGCTACTGGATCTGGCTCAACGGCGCCATCCACGGGAACCTGGGCACCTCCATCAGCGGGCAGGACGTCGCGTCAGAGGCGATCTCGCACCTGTTCGTCACCCTGCGCATGGTCATCGTCGCCACCGTGATCGCCATCTTCGTCGCCATCTTCATGGGCGTCCTGGCCGCGGTGCGGCAGGGCAAGGTCACCGACCACGCCATCACGGTGACGAACTTCGTGCTGCTCGCCACGCCGATCTTCGTGCTGGGCCTCGCCCTCAAGGAGTTCGTGGCCATCCCGATCAACCAGCACCTCAACAAGATCATCTTCTACACCGACGGAGAGCAGAGCCCGACGCTCAGCGGTTCGTTCTTCAGCCGTCTCCCCGACTACGCGGCGCACACTGCCCTGCCCGTCATCACGCTCGTCCTCATTTCGTACGCGTCATGGGCGATCTACCAGCGATCGTCCATGATCGAGACGCTCGACGCCGACCACGTGCGACTGGCACGGGCCAAGGGCCTGAGCCAGCGCAGGGTGCTCATCCGCCACGTCCTCCGCAATGCGCTGATCCCGGTCACGACCGTCGTCGCTCTGGACTTCGCCGCCGTGCTCGGCGGCGCCATCATCACCGAGATCGTCTTCGGCTGGCAGGGACTGGGGCAGTGGTACCTCAACGGCGTCCTCACGCTCGACACGAACGTGATGCTCGCCTACCTCCTCATCACGGCCACCTTCGTCATCGGCTTCAACCTCCTCGCCGACATCCTCTACGGCGTGCTCGACCCGAGGATCCGCTATGCCTGAACCGGTCGCGCAGGAGAACTTCGTGATTCAGACGCCGGAGCGTGTTGCCGCGGTCGAGGCCGGCGCCCACACGCTGGCCGGCGTCGGCGCCGGCCTGGAGCTCTCCGCCGGCGACGCCCACGGGCTCTCGGGAGAGGCGAAGAGCCAGTCCCGCATCGTCCTCGGCCGCTTCTTCCACCAGCGCCTGGCCATGATCGGCCTCGGCATCTTCGCCCTGCTGGGCATCGCCTCCATCGTCGTCGGCCACTTCTGGCAGTACAGCTACACCTCCATCACCAACAACCTCAACGACCCGCCGTCGTGGGCCAACCCGTTCGGCACGAACGCCATCGGGAACGACATGTTCGCCCAGGTCATGGCGGGCGTCGAGAAGGACATAGAGATCGCGCTGACCGTGGCCGCCATGGCGACGCTCATCGGCGTGACGATCGGCGCCATCGCCGGCTTCTACCGCGGCTGGGTCGACTCGCTGCTCATGCGCTTCGTCGACCTGGTACTGGTGCTGCCAGTACTGGCCGTGCTGATCCTTCTGTCGGCCAAGCTCTCCAAGGAGTCGGACAACTGGCTCGGCCTGGCCTTCATCATCGGCCTGTTGTCGTGGACCTACGTCGCCCGGCTGGTGCGGGCAGACTTCCTGTCACTGCGAGAGCGTGACTTCGTCGAGGCCTCCCGGGCGCTCGGCGCCACCAACCGGCGCATCATCGTCAAGCACATGCTGCCCAACGCCGTCGGTCCCATCATCGTCAACGCGACGCTCACGGTCGCACTGAGCATCATCTTCGAGTCGACACTCTCGTTCCTCGGGCTCGGCGTCCAGCCACCCAACGTCTCGCTGGGACTGCTGGTGGACCAGGGGCAGGATTCGGCCACGACGGAATGGTGGCTCTTCGTGTTCCCCGTGGTCTTCCTCATCGTGCTGATCCTCTCCATCTTCCTGGTCGGCGACGGCCTCCGCGAGGCCTTCGACCCCAAGAAGAGCCGGGTCCGGGCCTGATGACCGAGCCCGCGCTGCAGATCGACCGCCTCGAGGTGGACTTCCCGACGAAGGACGGCGTCGTCCACGCCGTGCGAGGCGTGGACTTCACGTTGGCAGCCGGCGAGGTCCTCGGTATCGTCGGAGAGTCGGGCTCCGGAAAATCGGTGACGGCACTGGCGAGCATGGGGCTGCTCCCCAAGAGCGCCCAGGTGCGCGGCTCCATCCGCTTCCAGGGCCGCGAGATCCTCGGCCTCAAGGAGAAGCAGCTGACCAAGGTGCGCGGCACGGGCATCGCCATGATCTTCCAGGACCCGATGACCTCGCTGAACCCCGTCTACACGATCGGCTGGCAGATCGCCGAGGCGATCCTGGCGCACCAGGACATCTCCAAGAACGCCGCCAAGCAGCGTGCCATAGAGCTGCTGGCCAAGGTCGGCATCCCGAACCCCGCGGAGCGAGTGGACAACTACCCGCACGAGTTCTCCGGCGGCATGCGCCAGCGGGCGGTGATCGCCATCGCCATGGCCAACGACCCCGAGGTGATCCTGGCGGACGAGCCGACCACCGCGCTCGACGTGACGGTGCAGGCCCAGGTGCTCGACTCGCTCAGGACGGCCCTCACCGAGACGGGCGCGGCGCTCCTTCTCATCACGCACGACCTTGGTGTCATCGCCGGCATCGCCGACCGCGTCCTGGTCATGTACGCCGGGCGGGCCGTGGAGACCGGCACGGCCGAGGACGTCTTCTACCGGCCGTCCATGCCCTACACGCTCGGCCTGCTCGGCTCGTTGCCCCGCCTCGACAGCGACGGGAGCGAGCGCCTGCGCCAGATCCCGGGGTCCCCCCCCTCCATGCTCGGCGACCGCACGGGCTGCCCTTTCGTTCCCCGCTGCCCGCTGGCGGCCGAGATCTGCACGACCACGGAGCCCGAGCTCGTGGTCGTGCCGTCGGTCACCTCCGAGGAGGGCGGCCACCGGGCGGCCTGCCACTTCGCAGAGGCAGTGGGCCGAGGGGACCATGGCGGGGTCTTCACCGACGGCGTCGTGGACAACGTGGTCGCATGACCGTCTCCGAGGCCGGCACGACCGCGACGACACCGTCAGCGCAGGCGCCGCTGCTCGAAGTCACCGACCTTGTCAAGGAGTTCCCCCTCCGGGGCGGCACCTTCGTCCGGCACCGCGTCGGAGTCGTGCACGCGGTCAGCGGCGTCTCGTTCACCATCTCCCCGGGCGAGACGCTCGGCCTGGTCGGCGAGTCGGGCTGTGGCAAGTCGACCACGGGGCGATCGATACTCCAGCTGATCGCGCCGACGTCGGGCTCGGTCAAATTCGAGGGCACGGAGCTCACGGAGCTCGATTCGGGGGACATGCGGCGTATGCGCCGACAGATCCAGGTCGTCTTCCAGGACCCGTTCGCGTCGCTCGACCCGCGGCTCCCCGTCGGTGAGGCCATCGCCGAGCCGCTCTACATCCACGGCATCCGCGACCGCTCAGCGGTCCAGCGCCGGGTGGCCGAGATGCTGAAGCTGGTCGGGCTCGAGCCCTACCATGCCAACCGCTACCCCAACGAGTTCTCGGGTGGCCAGCGTCAGAGGGTGGGCATCGCGCGGGCCCTGGTGCTCCAGCCGAAGCTGCTCGTGCTGGACGAGCCCGTGTCGGCGCTCGACGTGTCGATCCAGGCGGGTGTCGTCAACCTGCTCGACGACCTGCAGACGGAACTGGGCGTGGCGTTCCTCTTCATCGCCCACGACCTGTCCGTGGTCCGGCACATCTCGGACCGGGTGGCCGTCATGTACCTCGGCAAGATCGTCGAAATCGGCGACCGGAAGAACGTCTACGAGCGCCCCGCACACCCGTACACGCAGGCGCTCCTCTCCGCCGTGCCCATCCCGGACCCCCGGGCCGAGCGGGCCCGAAAGCACATTGTGCTCGAGGGCGACGTACCCAGCCCCCAGTCACCGCCCTCGGGCTGCCGGTTTCGCACCCGCTGCTGGAAGGCCCAGGAGATCTGCGCCACGGAGGAGCCGGCGCTCGTCGACCGGGGCCAGGGTCACCCCGTCGCCTGCCATTTCGCCGAGGTGAGCGCTGTCGTCTGATGAGCGGGTCCCGCTCCACCCCTGCCCGCACCACGGCAGGTCGCGGACGAAGGCCCAGCTGCGGCGGTGGATCGCCGACGGCCCGTACCCGCGCAGCGCGGTCTGGTGGGTCGGCGAGGGGTAGCCCTTGTTCCGCTCGAAGTCGTAGGCGGGGTAATGGTCCGCCTCGCGGCGCATGAGCCGGTCCCGGACCACTTTGGCGAGGACGGAGGCCGCCGCCACCGACGCGCACTTCGCGTCCCCGTCCACGATGGGCCGCACCTCGCCCGCGAACGGGTCGTCGGGATGGCGCAGCAGGTCGACCGGGCCGTCGACCAGGAGGGCCTCGGGCGGCTGCCCCAGCCCGGCGAGCGCGCGGCGTGCGGCCACCCGAAGGGCCTCGGTCATCCCCCACTGATCGCACTCGGCCGCCGAGGCGTGCCCGACCGTCCAGGCCTGGCACCACGTACCCACCGCGTCGAAAATCTCCTCGCGGCGGGCCTCGCTCAACATCTTGGAGTCCCGGAGCCACGGCGGCATGGACCGGCGCGTCACGCGGGGGCGCACCACGGCGACGCCGACGGTGACCGGACCGGCCCAGGCGCCGCGCCCGACCTCGTCGAGACCCGCCACGCACTCGTACCCCTTGGCGCGCAGGCGCCGCTCCTCCTTGAGGTCCGGTGTGCGGACGGTCATCGGTTCACCCTCGGGCGCACCTCATACCATGGGGGCGTGAGCGACGACGGGGGGGATGCACCTGATGCGAACGCACGGTCGCCGTTGGTTCCCGGGACCAAGGTGGACGTGCGCAACCGGTACCAGGGCACGTGGGTGCGCGGCTTCGAGGTCGCCGAGGCGACCCCGGAGGGCTATCGCATCCGCCGCCTGTCGGACGGGAGCACGCTGGGCGAGCTCTTCTCCCGGGACGATGTCCGCCGGGAGCGGACGCGCCAGGGCTTCTGGTGGCACTGAGGCGTCAGGCCTTCCCGGCTTTGAGCACGCCCTCGATGTAGTCGTCGATCGGAATGGCCGAGAGCGTCAGCGTCTTGAGGGTCCCCCGGGAGCCCAGGACCAACGCCACCCGCGCCATGGTGGTCTCGTCGGGGGCGTCGAGGACGGTGCAGAAGTCGTACTGGCCCAGCAATGCCCATTGAGCCACCACGCGCACGCCCATCGCCTCCACCTCGGCGTTGACGGCCTTGAGCCGGTCGGGGTTCTCGGTCAGCGTGGCCGCCCCGTCGGGCCCCACGGTGGAGAGCATGAGGAACGTCGCCATGCGATCACGCTACCGCAGGGGCGGGCCGGCGCCGCCCTCAGCGCAGCTCGCCCCGCACGACCTTGCCCAGCGCGTTGCGGGGCAGAGCGTCGACGAGGCGCACCTCGCGCGGACGCTTGAACGGCGCCAGCTCGGCTGCCGCCAGCTCGCCGAGCGAGGCCAGGTCGGGATCGCCCACGACATAGGCCACCACCGTCTCGCCCCACTCCGGCGAGGGCACCCCGACCACCGCCACCTCGTCCACCCCAGGGTGGCGGGAAAGGACGGCCTCGACCTCGGCGGGGTAGACGTTGTGGCCACCCGAGATGATCAGCTCCGTGCGCCGGCCCCGGACCGTGACGTACCCGTCGTCGGCCACCGACACGAGGTCGCCCGTGGAGAACCACTCTCCCGGCGCCGGCGCGTCACGGCCCCAATAGCCACGGCACAACGACGGGCCGCGCACGAGCAGTTCGCCCACGCCGTGCTCGTCCGCCTCCTCGACGGCGGCCTCGACACCGGGCAGCGGCACGCCGACCGAACCGGGCCGGCGCTCCCCCTCCACCGGGTTGGACAGGGTCAGCAGCGTCTCGGTCATGCCGTAGCGCTCCAGCACCGCGACGCCGTCGGCGGCCAGCCGGTGCCACAGGTCGACCGCGAGCGGCGCCGAGCCCGAGACGCAGAGGCGCAGTGCGGCGAGCTCACGCACCGGGCCCGACGCGGCGAGCCGGTGGTACATGGTGGGGACGCCGAAGAACATGGTGCAGCCCGGTGCCGCCCGTCGCACCGCGGCAGGGTCGAAGCGGTCGAACACCACGGCGGACGCGCCGGCGGCCAGCGTCCCGAACAACCCCGCGCAGAGCCCGTGGACGTGGAAGAGCGGCAGGCTCAGGAGCAGACGGTCCTCGGGCCCCCACGCCCACGCCGTGTGCAGTGCCGCGGTGCCCGCCAGGAGGGACCCGTGCGTGTGCACGGCGCCCTTGGGCTTGCCGGTGGTGCCCGAGGTGTAGACGATCAGGGCATCGTCGCCCGGCTGCCGCTCGGGGTCGGCGCCGGGCTGGGCGCGCTCGGCCTCCGCTGCCAGGTGGTCGATGCCCAGCGTGGTGACGCCGGGACCGACCGGGTCATCGGAGCCGGGACCATCGACCAGGCGCAGCACCGGCTGGGCATCGCCGACGACGTGGGCCAGCTCGGGGGGTCCGGCCGACGGGCTCACGGGCACGAGCACGGCGCCGGCGCGCAGCACCGCGAGGAGGGCCTCGACGGATTGGACCGTCGCGCGGGCCTGCCACAGGACCCGATCGCCCGGACCGACGCCGCGCGAGGCGAGAACGGCGGCCATCAGCGCGGTGCGCCGGTGGAGGCCTGCGCCGTCGACGGCAACGCCTCCCCATCCGTCGACCAGCACGGGTGCGCCGGGCCGGCCCTCCCACAGCCGCTGCCACACCTCGGGCAGGCTCCTGCCGGGCGGCAGGGAGCTCCGCGGGGGCCACCGCCCCGGGGGCACGAGCGCTCTCACCGCCGGCGACCGCACGTCATAGTCTGGCGGTCATGACCGCCCGCCGGATTGTCATCGTTCCGCACACACATTGGGACCGGGAATGGTACAAGTCCTACCAGGACTTCCGCCTTGCCCTCGTCGAGCTGATCGACGCGCTCATCCCCCTGCTGGAGCAGGACGCCAGCTACCCGCACTTCATGCTCGACGGCCAGATGGCCGTCGTCGACGACTACCTCGAGGTACGTCCCGAGGCCGAGGAGAGGCTGCGGGCGCTGGCTGCCGCGGGCCGGCTGAGCATGGGCCCGTGGTACATCCTGATGGACGAGTTCCTCGCTTCGGGCGAGACCATCGTGCGCAACCTGCAGATGGGCATTGAGCGGGGCGCCGCGTTCGGGGGCGTCATGGACGTCGGCTACCTGCCCGACATGTTCGGCCACATCGCGCAGATGCCCCAGATCCTCCGGCTCGCCGGCTTCGACGACGCCGTCGTCTGGCGCGGCGTGCCGTCAGAGGTGACCCGGAACGCCTTCGTGTGGGAGGCGCCGGACGGATCGGCCGTCCGGGCCGAGTACCTGCCCGTCGGCTACAGCAACGGCGCCGCGCTCCCCGACGACGCCAAGGCGCTCGTGCGCCGGACGGCGGACCACCTCGACGAGGTCGGGGACATCATCGGCGGCGACCTCCTCTGCATGAACGGGTCGGACCACCTGATGCCCCAGCCACAGCTCGGGCGTGTCGTCGCCGAGGCGAACGACCTCCAGGACGACCTCCACTTCGAGATCACCTCGCTGACGCACTATCTGTCCGGCGCGACCACAGAGGACCTGACGGTCGTGCACGGCGAGCTGCGCTCGGGCTTCCGGGCCAACATGCTCATGGGCGTCACTTCCAACCGCGTGGACGTGAAGCGGCAGGGCGCGCTGGCCGAGCGGGAGCTGGAGCGGAGGGCCGAGCCGCTGGCGGCGCTGTTCCAACCGCCGGCGGCGTACCCTTCCCGCCTGCTGGAGCTGGCCTGGCGGGAGATGGTACGCAACTCTGCGCACGACTCCATCTGCGCCTGCTCGGTCGACGACGTGGTCGACGCTGTGCTGCACCGCTATGCCGAAGCCCGGGCCATCGCAGCTGGACTGGCCGACCGGTCGGTCAAGGCCTTTGCCCTCTCGCTGACCGAGCCCGGCATCTCGGTGCTGAACGCGTCGCCCCGGGCCCGGTCGGGCGTCGTCGAACTTGTCGTCCCCGCCGACGGCCCGGCACCGGCGCAGGTCCAGGTGCTCTCGGAGCGCTCGGGCCTCCCCGGGTCGATGGTGCTCGACGCCAACACGGTGCGCACCATCCTCGGCATGCTGCAGGGGCCAAAGATCGACGACGACGCCTGGGTGCACGAGATCCGGATCGAGGACACCGACGAGGGCATCGACGTCACGCTCTCCGTCGGCACCGAGGAGCGGCCGAACGTCCCCATCGCGGAGGCCAAGCAGGACCTCTACACCAGGCTCGGTGCGAACCCCGACGTCATGGTCCGCGTCGCCATGGAGCAGCCGGCGACGAGGAAGATCGTCGCCCGCAGCGGTGAGGTGGCGGGGTACGGGTGGCGCGCCTTCGAGCCTGTCGAGCTGGAGCACCCCGTCGAGGTGACCGAGCCCGGGGGAGCTGCCGTCTTGACCAACGGCTTCGCGCGGGTGGAGATCGACCCTCTCAGCGGGACCTTCGCCCTCAACGGCGTCGCCGGATACGGCCGGCTGGTCGACGACGGCGATCTGGGCGACTCGTACAACTACTCGCCACCGCAGCGGGACTCGGTCGTCGACACGCCGGAGTCCGTCACCGTGAGGGTCGACGAGCGGGGCCCTGTACGCGCCCGGGCGCGCATCACGAGCACCTACGTGTGGCCGGACCACGTCGACGGCCCGTCGCAGGCGCGGGTGGGAGAGCAACGCGTCGCCGTCGACACCGACGTGGAGCTGCGGGCGGATGATCCCGTGGTGCGGGTGACGACGTCCTTCGTCAACCCGAGCGGGGACCACAGGCTGCGGGTGCATCTCCCGCTCCCCGAACCTGCGGGCCAGTCCCACGCCGAGAGCCCCTTCACCATCGTCACCCGCGGCCTGACGGCCGAGGGCAGGGTGGACGAATTCGGGCTCCCGACCGCGCCCGCCAACCGGTTCGTGGCCGCCGGTCGCCTGACCGTGGCGCACGAGGGCGTCTGCGAGTACGAGCTCGTGGACATCGACGGCGACGCCGCCCGCACCCTGGCGCTCACGGTCCTGCGCTCCACCGGCATGCTCTCCCGTCTCGGCATGACATACCGCCCCTTCCCGGCAGGACCCCTCACGCCGGTCGAAGGGCTGCAGATGCGCGGCAAGTTCGTCACGCTGCGCTATGCCCTGGCCCTCGACTGCGACGACCAGTACCGGCTGGCCGACGACGTGCTCCTCCCGCTCGAGACCGTGCAGAGCCTGGGCGGTGGGACGCGCCCGGCGTCGGGCAGCGAGCTGACCGTCCACGGCGCCGAGGTGAGCGCGCTCCACCGGGTCGCAGGAGTCCTGGAAGCGCGGGTCTTCAACCCGACCGCGCAGGCCACCGTGGTCTCGTTCCCTGGGCGCTCGGGCTGGCTGGTCGACCTACGTGGCTACCCACTCGAGCCCTTCGAGGGATCGTTCGAGCTACGTGCCTTTGGCATCGCCACCGCCAGGCTCCGCGACGATTGACCCGCCGCCCCGGTTGGCGGTGAGCAGGCGCTCTCCGACGCCGCGCAGTTCCTCGAGGTCCCTGAGAACCTCGGAGAGGCGCTCCCAGCGCACGTTGCGGCGACGGTCGGCGGCGGCACCGGTGCCGTCGGCCTCGTGCCCGGGCCGACCGCACCACCACAGCTGGACGCGACCGAGGTCCTTGAGCAGCCGGGGCCGCAGCGGCTTCGCGGTGAACTCGTCGGGCGCTTCTGCGGTCAACGCGGTGTGGAAGTCGTCGGACATGAGGACCGTTCCCGGGTTGCCGATGTTGACGATCCGGTGGGCCAGGTTCACAGTGGGCCCGAAACAGTCCCCATCGCGCAGCAGGACGGGGCCGCAGGCCAGCCCGACCCGCACGTCGGAAAGGAGGTCGTCGTCGGCGTAGGCGTCGGCCAGGTCCAGGCCGATGCGCGCCGCATCGGCGACGTGGTCCACCACGAACATGACCTCATCGCCGATCATCTTGACCACCCGGCCCCGGGCGGCGGTGACGATGTCGTGGGAGATCTCCTCGAAGCGCCGCACCACGGCAGCCAGCTCCTCATCGCTCAGGTGCTGGCTGAGCAGGGTGAATCCCACCATGTCGGCGAAGCCCACAGCCAGGATCGAGCTCTGGCCGGGAGCGAGACCGTGGCTGCGTAGCATCATGCTGCGCTGGATGCCGGCCGCCACCTGGCGCCGCCACACGAACTCGAGGAGCTTGGCCATGGCGGGAATGGTCTCGTCGGCGATGCCGGCGAATGCCTCGGCGGACATCACCGGGTCCACCTCTGCGCTGATCATGTTGCCCGGCGCAAGCTCGGCTTCGGCGATGCGGGACATGGAGGAGCCGATGACACGCGCCATCTGGAGCGCCGTGTCCGTCTCGGTGGCGCCCAGGGCCTGCATGCCCTGGAAGATGCGCACCGCCTCGAGGTCGAGGTCGGTCAGGACGCGGTCATCGTCGTCGACACCGGCGAAACCGAGAGCACGCCAGAACCGCTCGAGCTTGACCTGGTCGACACCCGTGAGCTCGGCCACCTCGGCCCGCGTGTAGCGGCGGCGCGACGGGACCAGCATGCGCTCCGCCACGAAGAGGTCGATCACGTCGTCCGCCACCGCGCGGTCGATCTCCTCCTCGGTGGCCCCGTGCATCAGCAGGATCTCCCTGACGTGCGCCAACGCAGCCTCGCGCCGGGAGCGGTCGTCGGTGTCGGGCAAGATCTCGTAGCTGTGGAAGAGACCGCTCATCCGGAGAGCCCCCGCAGCAGCGTCTCGTCCCATTCGGGCCTCGACGGGCGGGACATCAGGTTCATGAGCGCGTCGGCGGGAGAGCACCGTCCCTCGACGATCGCCTGGACCTGTTCCGCAATGGGCATCTCGACGCCGTGGGCGCGGGCCAACCCCACCAGGGGGCCGGCACTCTTGACGCCCTCGGCCACCATGTGCATGCCGCTCACGATGTCGTCGAGCGGTCGTCCCCCACCCAGCGCGAACCCCACCATCCGGTTCCGGCTCTTCGGGCTGGCACACGTCGCCACCAGGTCCCCCACGCCGGCCAGGCCCCCGAAGGTCAGCACCTTCCCGCCCAGGGTGACGCCGAGACGGCCCAGCTCAGCCAGGCCGCGGGTGATCAGGACGGCCCGGGTGTTGTCGCCCAGGCCGAGCCCGTCACCGATGCCGGCAGCGATGGCCATCACGTTCTTGGTCGCTCCGGCGATCTCACAGCCGACGACGTCGGTGCCCGTGTAGGCACGGAAGGTGCGGGTGTGCACGAGCGCCTGGACGCGGCACGCCAGGCTCTCGTCCGGGAGCGCGATCACGCAGGCCGCGGGGTGTCCCTGCGCCACCTCGCGGGCCAGGTTCGGCCCGGTGAGGACACCGGCGGCGACGCCCGGGAGCACGTCGGCCACAACCTGCGACATTCGCAGATTCGTGCCGATCTCAATTCCCTTGGCCAGGCTCACGACGGCCTCCAGTCCGTCGGCCACCGGCTGCACCCCGGCCAGGACCGAGCGGAACCCATGCGACGGCACGGCCATGAACACGATTCCCGCACCCTCGACCGCCTCCTCGAGGCTGGCGGTCACAGAGAGCCCGTCCGGGATCCTGATGCCCGGCAGGTACGTCGCGTTCTCGCGGGTGTCGCGCATGGTCGCGGCGAGCTCGGGGGAACGCGCCCACAGCGACGCAGGACGCATGGTGGCCACGATCGTCGCCACGGCAGTCCCCCACGACCCGGCTCCGATGACCGCCACCCGCTCGTTCATTGACAAGACATTACGGCGACCCCGGAGCACCTCCTGCGTTCACCCGTACACTGGCCGGGTGCCGGAGGCGACCATGCCGAGAGCGCGGAACTCGGCGCCGCCTCTTGACGCCCGCCTGGGGCCCGAGGTGGTGCTCGTCCCGGTCAAGGCCTTTCACCAGGCCAAACGCCGTCTGGGCTCCGCACTGGCGGACCCCGAGCGCGTCCGTCTCGTCCGGGCCATGGCCACGCACGTGGTGTCCGCCTGCGCACCGCTCCCCGTCGCCGTCGTGTGCGACGACGAGGAGGTCGCCCAATGGGCGTCGGACCTCGGCGCGTCCGTGATGTGGGAGCCCGGACAGGGACTCAACGGGGCTGTGCGCGCCGGCGTCGACCGCCTGGCCCGGACCGGAGCGCTGTGGGTGACGGTGGCCCACGGTGACCTGCCCCGGGCGCGCGGGCTGGGTGCACTGCCACCCTTCGAGGGTGTGACCCTCGTCCCCGACCGCCGCGACGACGGGACCAACGTGCTGCGGCTACCCGCCGCAACCGACTTCCGCTTCGCCTACGGCCCCGGGTCCTTCCGGGCGCACCGGGCCGAGGCCACCCGCCTCGGCCTCGGAGTACGCGTCCTACGCCACCCGGACCTCGCCTACGACGTCGACTGGCCGGCCGACGTGGCGGAGCTGGGCGAGAGCTCCTGACCGAGACCCGGGCGCGGAACCGGGGGCCCGTAGGCCCCCGGTCTCACGTGTTCCGAATGGAACGTATCGCCTAGCGGCGCTTGGCCGCCTTGCGGGCGGGCGCACGACGCGCCGCCTTCTTGGCCGGAGCGCGCTTCTTGGTGGCCTTGCGGGCCGGAGCCCGCTTGGCCGCCTTCTTCGCAGGCGCGCGCTTCTTGGTGGCCTTGCGAGCCGGAGCTCGCTTGACGGCCCTCTTCGCAGGAGCGCGCTTCTTGGCCGCCTTGCGAGCCGGAGCCCGCTTGACGGCCTTCTTCGCGGGAGCCCGCTTCTTGGTCGCCTTGCGAGCCGGAGCCCGCTTGACGGCCTTCTTGGCCGGGGTCCGCTTGACGGCCTTCTTGGCCGGTGCGCGCTTAACTGCCTTCTTTGCCGGGGCCCGCTTTTTAGCTGCCTTTCTGGCTGGGGCCCTTCTCTTTGCGGCTACTGCCACAGGTGCACCTCCCTAGGAGCATGGTCACTGAATAGAGGTGAAGCCTGCGCCACGCCGGGGTCGACTGCCCCACGCCGTGCGCACTGCCGCACCGGATTCACTGTCAACTGCGCCGGACGACGCGGTTGCGGTGATGTCATGGACACCGCCGCCTCACGCCGTACCGGCTTGGTTCCCCGAGTTGCGGCGTCGAACTGACACGCCGCTGCACGTCGCCAGGCGCGCACGAAAGCGATCCGACAACTTTCGTTTGCGCGCCACACGTCGTTGTGTCGCAGCACATGTCAACCCTCCCTCACACTTCGGGTAGACACATTCTTCTGTTATGAACGTGTCCAGGTCAAGCATTCTTTGTTTGCGCGGTCATTTTGCGTTCGTGAGTGACCTTCGATTCACAACGTGTCATACACACAATTGAGGTGCATGCTGCGCTCGCGCGAATCGATTGCGCTTCAGTTGTCGCCGCTTTGGCCGATATGTCCTCTGGAATTCTTGGTTCCCGAACGCAAACATCACATGCATGGAACGCGATGCTCATGGGCATGTCGACACGCCGGATCCGTGCCTGATTTCGACCGCGGCACTTCGTGAGGTCCACCGTTACGCGCGCCACGGCATCTATGTTGGAACCGGCACACGCGGCTGGGCTTGGGCCGGCGCGGAGCGTTCGACGCTGGTCCTCGGCCCGCCAAGGTCAGGGAAGACATCTTCCCTGGTCATACCCAATATTTTGCTCTCCGAGGGGCCGGTCGTCTCGACCTCGACAAAGCCCGATGTCATGCGGGCCACCGCGCCCTCGCGCAGCCGCGATGGTTGGGCGTTCCTCTACGACCCGAGCGGTGAGGTCGCCTGCCCGCGCGATGTCGAGCGCGTCGGCTGGTCGCCGCTGACGTCGGCCTCGCAATGGGACGCAGCAGTCGTGACCGCCGACGCGATGGTGGGTGCGAGCCGACTGACCGGCTCACGCGCTGGAGAGCACCACTGGACCGAGCGTGCGGGAGCGCTGCTCTCGACCCTCCTCCATGCCGCCGCCAGGGAGCGACTCTCCATGCGGGACGTCCTCCAGTGGATCGACCGCCACGACGGAGCGGCCGCCCTCGAAATTCTCGCCGCGGGCGCCGGCGAGGACGCCCCGGCCACGAATCTGCTCGGCGGAATCGTGGCCACGGACCCCAGGGAGCAGTCGGGCATCTGGTCCACCACATCGGGCGTGCTGGCCGCCTACCGCACCGAGGGCGCCCTGGCGTCGACGCGCATGGCACCCCTGAATCTCGAAGAGTTCTGCGGCGGCCCACACACGCTCTACGTGTGCTCGACCGGACGGCGCCAGCACCAATTCGCCCCGCTCGTGGTGGGAACGATCGGTGACGTGCGCGACGCCGCGTATGCCCGGGCCCGCGACGATGTCGGCGGCCCACCCACCCTGCTCGCTCTGGACGAGATCGCCAACATCGCCCCCATCCCCGACCTCCCCGCCATGGTCAGCGAAGGAGCCGGCCAGGGCCTGCTGGTGCTCGCCTGCCTGCAGGACCTGTCCCAGGCGCGGGTGCGCTGGGGCCAGGCGGCGGACGGGTTCCTGTCGCTGTTCGGGACGACCGTCGTTCTGCGGGGGATCGCCGACACGTCGACGCTGCGTGACATCAGCGCCCTCGCCGGCGACCGTGAGGTACAGACGGCGACAGTGAGCCAGGCCGTCGACCGATGGGGTCGCATCCGGCCCTCGACATCGGTCGGATCGGCCCGGCAGCCTCGCCTCCCCGTGGACGCCGTGGCGCGGGGTGCTCCGGGCCGTGCGCTCGTCCTCGGCCCGCACAAGGACGTAGAGCAGGTCTCGCTGACCCCCTCACACGAGCACTCACCCTGGCGCGAGCTCGTGGCACCCGTACCAGAGCTGGCTCGGGGTGACGTCCCGCAGCTGGGCCGCTGACTCAGCGTCCGATGCCGAGGTCGATCTCGGCGGGTTGGCGCCGCCCGAGCCGGAGCCGCACCGCCTCGAGATGCCGCGCGGTGCGGACGTGATCGGCCAGACGGGGCGACGACAGCGACGACAGCCCCGACGTCGAGCCCGGAGCGCCGAGCATCGCGGTGGCACGGTCGAGGCCCCATCGGTCCCGGTAGGCGTTGAACGCAGCGGCGGCCCCGACCCAGAGCGCGTGGTCGGTCGGATTCAGTGGACGCGGCCCGAGCGCGCCCAGGACATGGTTCGCCGGCACGACCTCCCGGCGGTGATGGAGCTTCTCGGCCACGCCGACAGAGGGTTCGGGTACCCAATGGTCGACGAGGCGAGCGAGAGGGGCCGCCTCGACGCCGAGGGGCGCCGCAGCGGCGAAGGCGGCTACGACGTCGCGCCGCCGGGCGCCACCGTGGGGGGTGAGCGAGATGACCGCGGCGAATCGGTGCTCATCGACCAGGCACAGTGCGGGTGGCGGGCGTCCGGCGGCCCGCCCGAGCTCCATGAAGCCCCCGACGGCGCGGGCCCGCCGCCCCCACTCGCGTGAGAGCTCGGCGTAGGACCCCGCGGGCTGCTTGGCGGGGCGGGTGGCCGCCCACGCCACGCGGCCGGCTCGCGCCGAGTGTGCGCCCACCTCGTGCATGCGACGGTGGATGTCGGCTGCGCGCGAGGAGAATTCCCCGAGCAGCTCGGGCTTGACACCGACGACCTCGTACGGCCGACCTGGCGTTCCCGCCCAGGAGACACCGAGCGCCGACGAGAGCGCCGCTCGCAGATGCGCGGCGTAGACCTCCGACGCCGCCGGGCGGTGCGCGGCGATCCCGCGCCCGTCGCACGCGCTCCAGCGGCCGTCCGCAGCGTGGACGAGGTTGGCCATCACCACATGGCTGTGCAGGTGAGGGTCGCCGTTGCGGTTGACGCCGTGGGTGAACTCCGCTGCGATCATCCCGGTGGTCGCCACCACGCTGCGTTCCGGCCCGGACCGCCTGATGGCCGTGACCCCGTGCTGCTCCAGGTAGCCCAGCGCGCCGGCCACCGCTGCGGCATGGCCCTCCAGCACGCGGCGTGCGGCCTCCTCTCCGCCGAGGGCGAAGAGCACGCTGGCCGACTTCGGTGCGCTGAACGTCAGGTCGAATGCCGCCACGCTGGCCCGGCCCGAGCCCATCGGCTGCCCTGTCCGCGGCTGGCGCCCCCGGAGCAGCCGGCGGAACTCCTCCGGATGGAGCGCGCGCTCCAGACCGAGCGCGGCCGCGGCGGCGCCGGTCCAGCGACCTGGCACGGGCTCCGGGAGCTCACGGGCCAGGTCCGAGAGGTAGTAGTCCGCCCCGTCTCTCCCCATGCCGTGGACCCCGAGCATCCGGCTCCTCTCGTTCCCCCGCTCACCGGGCGGGGAAGAACGGTCGGCCGGGCTCAGGCCCTGCGGCGGAGCTCCACGACGGGGATGACCCGCTCGGTGGCCTTCTCGTAGTCCCCGAAGCCCGGCATCCGCTCCACCTGTGCGGCGAACAGGCGATCCCGCTCGGGGCCGGTGATCGGGGTGGCGACGGCGCCGAAGCGCTCGTCGCCGAACTCGACCTCGACATCGGGATGCGCGAGCAGGTTGTGGTACCAGTCCGGGTTGGTCGGTGCGCCCCCCTTGGACGCGAACACGTAGAGCGTGCCGTCGTCCACGAGGCCGACCAGGGGGTTCACCCGCTCCTGCCCCGTGCGGGCACCGGTCGTGGTCAGCAGCACGACGGGAGCACCGTCGAACGGGCCCCCGACCACTCCGTGGTTGGCCCGGAACTCCTCGATGATGCCGCGGTTGAAGTCGCTCATGTCGCTCATGGGGCAGACGCTAGTTGCCGCGGTGCGATCGGGATTCAGGGCTCGGGTTCGTCGTAACGCGCCAGCACACGGCGCGCGGCAGCCGCGGCCAGCCCCGAGAGCTCAGGTGGGCTGACCACGCGCGCGGCGGGACCGAGCTGCAACAGCAACCGCTCGAACCAGGCCATGCCGGAGACGTCGAGCACCACGTCGGTCACCGAACCGTTCTCGTCGTGCGCCACCGCTCGCACGGGAACGGTCTCGGGCACCCACTGCGCACCCGGTCCCAGGTGCACGTGGACCTCCAGCGCGCCCGGACCGGGCACGAACATCTCCTCCATCGGCCGGGCCCGCACCGTCGCCGGCTCGGCGGGATGGTCGAGCAGGCCGACCGAGCCGATGCGGTCCACCCGGAAGCGACGCATGTCCCCCGCCCGGTGGCAGTACGCATCGAGGTACCAGTGCCCGTCGATGGTGACCACCTGCACCGGCTCCACCGTGCGGGTCGTGAGCTCGTCGCGCGAGCCGGAGTGGTACTCGATCTCCATCGCCCGACCCTGGTCGACCGCCTCCCGCACGACGGCCAGGTGCTCCGGCGTGTCGACGTCGAGCCCCACCGCTTCGCGGGAGCCCAGCGCCGCGTCCAGCTTGGCCAGCGCCCGGCGCAGCGCGTCGTCCTCCGACCCCGGCACCGCGAGGAGGAGGCGCGCCGATGCGGCGACGGCGAACCCTTCGGCCGGCGTGAGGCGGCGGGGCCGCGCGTACTCCGGGGGGAGGAACGCCCGGACCGAGTGCTCCGACACCTCTATCTCCATCAGCGTGTCCGGTGTGTAGGGCGGCGTGCCGCAGCACGCCGCCAGCTCGAGCTCGGCCACCAGCTCCTTCTCGCTCATCCCGAACCGGCGCGCTGCGTCGGCAATGGGAGCCTCCCCGACCTGGGCCAGCCACCCCACCACGGCAAGAAGCCGACGCAACCGGCGGCTGGTCTCGGCGCCCGGCGCTCCCCGTGCCGGAGCGGTGGCCCCCTCACCGTCGTCCCCCACCGGCGCCGGCACCCTGATGTCGGGCGGGAGCGGCGGGGCCGGGGCGGCCAACGCCGTGAGCCAGGCGACGAGCTCCTCGCGGAAGGCCTGCGGTTCGGCGACCGTGGCGTGGTCGAGGAGGCCGAGCACCCAGGAACGGATGGCGACGAACGAGGAGACGCCGAGCACGAGCTCGACGGACCCGTCGTCCAGACGGCGCACCACCTTGTCCTGGCCCACCTCGTCGGCGACCCGGCGGGCCTCCAGCGCATCGACCCGGATCCTCATCTCTATCCGGTCCTCCCCGTCCGCCTCCCACGGCTCGGCGGGCAGAGCCGCCTCGACGTCCACGTTCACGCCCGCGGGCACCTCTGCGCTCTCGGCCTCGCCCCGGGACACCTCGCCCTCGATCCGGTCGACCCGGAAGGTGCGCACGGCCCCACGTTCGAGGTCCCAGGCCACCAGGTACCAGTGCCCGAAGCGGAACCACAGGCCCACTGGGGCGACGCGGCGCATCTCGGCCCGGTAGGAGAACCCGGCCGTGGCCCTCGTGCGCACCGCCTCGAAGAGCTCGACGAGTGCCGCGGGCGGCACCATCGACGCGATGGGACGGACGTCGCCCAGGCCCGCTGCGCCCAGCTTCAGCAGCGCATCGCGCCCACTAGGATCCCCGAGGTGCACGCCGGCGACGGCGAGATGGAGGGCGACCTGTTCGTCGGGCTCGAGGTCGAGCTCGGGCAGGTAGAACGATTCACGGTCGATCTGGTACCCGTACTGCTCGTGGCCCGGCAGCCGTTGCGTCAGGACAGGGATGCCCTCGTCCCGCAGCAATCGCTTGTCCCGCTCGAAGGCCTGGCGGCGCGCCGAATGCTCCGAGGGGTACCCCGGGACCTGGTGCGCGATGGCGTCGAGCGTGAGGGGTTGTGGGGTGTCGAGCAGCACGAGCACGAGATCCGTGACGCGTTCCAACCGGTCGAGCTTCGCGGGCGCCTCCATCGCCCAGAGCCTACGGCGGCGGCTCGGGCGTGACCGCCGCGATGCAGCCCTTCGGCTGGCACCTCCATCTCCTGTGGCTGCTTGCCTTCCCGGCCCTCGTCGCGGGGTACGTGTGGGCGATCCGCCGGGAGGGCTGCGAGGCGACCGGGCGGCAGAGGGCCCTGTTCGTCTGCGGCGTGGTCGTCCTCGTCGCAGCCGTGACGTGGCCCCTCGGAGACCTGGCCGCCCACTGGCTCCTCATGGCGCTGGTGCTCCAGCGACTGCTCCTGACACTCGCGGTGCCTCCCCTCCTGGTTCTCGGGACGCCGCGACCGGTGATCGCTCGCCTGACCCGGCCCCCCGCTGTCGACGCCGTGCTGCGCGTGGCCGTCCGGCCCGTGCCCGCGGTGGCCATTGTCACGGTCGTGGCGGTCGCGACCCTGACGACCGGGGCGGTGAGCCTCGCAGCGCGCTCCGACGTCGCCCGGGTACTGATAGAGCTGGTGGTGCTCGCCTCCGGCTTCGTCCTGTGGGCCCCGGTGCTGACCGAGTTGCCGGGGGCGCCGCGTCTGTCCGCCCTGGGGCGCGGCGGCTACCTCATCGTCCAGTCGATCGTGCCCAGCTTCCTCTCCATCGTGTGGATCTTCGCTCGCCACTCCCTGTACCCCACCTTCACCCACCCTGGCAAGGTCGTGGGAATGTCGCCTCTCCTCGATCAGCAGCTGGCCGGCTTCCTGGCCAAGCTGAGCACGATCGCGGTGCTGTGGACGGTGGCCTTCGTGATCATGACTCGCGCGCAGACCGCCGAGACCACGGGCGAGGATGCGGAGCCGCTGATGTGGTCCGACGTGGAACGCGAGATCGAGCGGGCCGATCGGCGGCAGCGGCGACAGGGTTGGCCCGGCCCTCCAGCACCGCTCTGAGCACGGGCGTGGCGCGTCGGCCGGGCCCCGGTGCACAATGGCCGCCTATGGGCTCCACGGTGACCTTCCGTGTCCGCGGCCAAGCGGACCGAACGGGACGAGCGCAGGCGCCGTCTCGGACAGAACTTCCTCCGGCCTGACGTCGCCGACGCACTCGTCGCCCAGGCGGCCTTCGAACCCGGCGATCTGGTGGTCGAGATCGGAGCGGGACGCGGCGCCTGCACGTTCGCGCTGGCACGCCGCGGCGTCCGGGTGATCGCGCTCGAGAAGGATCGGCGCTGGGCCGATCTTCTGCGCCGCGACGTGAGGCGGCGGAGGGAGGGCGACGTCACGGTCGTGTGCTGTGACGTCTTGCACTACCGGATGCCCCGCGTGCGGTTCCGAGCTCTGGGCTCTCTCCCCTTCGGGGCTACGACCTCCATCCTCCACCACCTGCTCGACGACCCCGGCAGCGGGCTCCAGCGCGCCGATCTCGTGGTCCAGTGGGAGGTGGCCCGCAAGCGGGCAGCCACACCGCCCACCACGATGCTCTCCACCACCTGGGTGCCCTGGTGGACCTTCGAGGTCGGCCGGCGCCTGCCCGCCGAGACCTTCCGGCCGGTACCCGCGGTCGACGCGGCAGTGCTCAGAGTGACGCGACGGACCCCACCCCTGCTGCCGGCCCACATGGCCCCGGCCTACGCCGACTTCGTGCGCGGCCAGTGGAAGTAGCGTCTTCGACTCGTATGGAACAGGCGTGGACCGTACCCGACGTGCACCTCCTCACCGACGGAGGTGAGGGCCAGATCGCCGTCCCCCACCTGACCCTCACGTTTGCCCCGACGGGGATGGAGCTGGACAAGGCCGACGGCGAGGAGGTCTGGTCCAGCACCTGGACGCAGCTGCAGGAGTTGTCGCCCGTGGAGCGCTCCGTCCTCCCCGACGGGCGCGACGGCGTCGTGATCCTGGTCGTGGAGCGCGAAGACCGGCGCCGGCACCGCTTCGTGCTCCCGACCGACGACGTCGCGTCCACTGAGGCGACCATCAGACGCCGTGCCGTCGCGCACGCGCTGCAGACGAGGTCGCCCAGGCCTGCGGTGTCGCGCGCGTTGTCGGCCTCGATCGTGCTGGCAGCGGCCGCGGTGATGGCCGCCCTGCTGCTCTCAGCCGCCCACGTGATCCGCCTGTAGGAAGTGGGTGCCGGCCAACTCAGGCCAGCGACGCGCCCCGCAGCTCGTCCAGCGAGAGCTCGGCCGTCTGGTTCCCGCCGCACTGCGGGCAGTGCTCCACGTGGCGCCACGAACGGAGCAGGCGGGTGCCCTCCGGATTGAGCAGGACGACGAAAGACTCGGAGATCGGGTCGATCTCGAGCCCGTAATAGGCCCGCCAGGCGGTGGTCGCTGCATGGACGTCGAGAGCCAGGCCCTTCAAGACGCGTCGGAAGCGCATCCGGTCCGTGTCGAAGATCCACGTGCTGTGGCACGACTCGAGGACGAACAGGGAGTCGTCTGTGGGGGGGACCACATCGCTGATCATGCCCGATCCTTTACCGGGTTCGGCGTCGAATCCACCTCAGCCTTGTTACGAATTGGTGACAATCTGTGTTTACCCAGGTGAACCCCTATTGTGGCCCGGCATCGTGCTTCCGGCCCACCAGCAGTTCTCGCTTGGTGCAGAGCTGGCGCAACACGGCGCACAGGACGATCCGGCTGTCCGCCGGATCGACCACCTCGTCCACCAACCCCCGCTCCGACGCGGGCCAAGGGTTGAGATGGGCCTCCTCGTAGGAGAGCTCGCGATCGGCGCGCTCCCCCGGTTCGAGCCCCCGGTGGAGGATCTGCACCGCGCCGGAAGCCCCCATGACGGCCACCTCGGCGCCCGGCCAGGCCAGGCAGACGTCGTTGCCGATCCCGCGGGAGTCCATGACGATGTACGCGCCGCCGAAGGCCTTGCGCAGAATGAGGCAGAGGCGAGGCACCGTCGCCTGGGCGTACGCGAAGGCCAGCTCAGCTCCGTGGCGGATCATGCCGCGCCACTCGAGATCCTTGCCGGGCAGGAAGCCCGGCGTGTCCACCAGGCTCACGATGGGCAGGTTGAAGGCATCACAGAACCTCACGAAGCGGGCCGCCTTCTGCGACGCCGCGATGTCGAGGGTGCCGGCCAGGATGCGGGGCTGGTTGGCCACGAAGCCGACCGGCATTCCGCCTAAGCGGGCGAACGCAGTCACGATCTGCCCGGCCCAGCGCGGCCAGAGCTCCCGGTACTCGCCGTCGTCGCACAGGGAGCGGACCACTTCCCGGGCGTCGTAAGTGGCCGCCTTGCGGTCCGGAATCACGGTGCGCAACTCGGGCGTGGGGCGGAGCACCGAATCGCTGACGGGCGCCAGGGGCGGGATCTCGTCGGTGTTCGACGGCAGGTACTCGAGCAGCTCCGCCACGGCCCCGTCCACGTCGTCCGACTCCACTGCGCACAGCCCGCTCGACGTGGCGTGGGTCGCGGTCCCGCCCAGCTCGTTGATCCCGATCTGAATCCCGGTGAACTCCGCCACCATCTGCGGCCCTGACACGAAGGCCACCGCTTCGGAGCTCATGACCACGAGATCGGACAGCCCGAGCAGGAGAGCAGGCCCGGAGACGACGGGTCCCGTCGCTGCCGCGATCACCGGCACCTGCCCGCTGCAACGGGAGATCGCCGCCGCAGCCTGCCCCCACCCGTGCAGCGCGGCCACGCCGTCGAGGACGTCGGCCCCGCTCGAGGCGACGAAGAAGACGAAGGGGATCCCGAGGTGGCGAGCCTGGTCTGCCGCCTCGGCGAGCCTCACTCCGTCGGCATGGGTGATGGCGCCACGGCGCATGGTGCCGAGCGACCGGGCGATGACTGCGTCGCGACCGCCGATGCGCCCGACCACCGACGTCACGGCACCGACCACGCCCTTGCCGACGTCGGGCGGTTCCAGGCGGGTCACGGTCGTCACCGTCGCCGAATGTAGACCACCCTCCGGGTTGGCGAGCCGGGACACGCCGGCTCACCGGGACGGTTCAGCGGTGGCTCACGCCGACCGCCGCCAGGGTCCGGAACGTCCGCCGGACTTCTCCCACAGCGCGAGGCGCTCGACGGTCATGGTGCGGTCCGAGGACTTGCACATGTCGTAGACGGTGAGCGCCGCAACAGCGCACGCGGTCATCGCCTCCATCTCGACGCCGGTGCGGTCCACGGTCTCGACCTGGGCTTCCACCTCGACGTAGTCGTCCCCGATGGAGAAGTTCACGCCGATGGATCCCACGAGGACCGGATGGCACATGGGGATGAGCTCCGCGGTGCGCTTGGCGGCCTGGATCCCCGCGATCCTGGCCGCGGCCAGTACGTCGCCCTTGGTGATGGCGTTGTTGGCCACCTTGGTCGTCGTCTCGGGCAGCATCGAGACCCGGCATCGGGCCAGGGCCCGGCGGTGGGTGGGCTCACGGGGTGTGACATCGACCATGCGGGCGCCGCCCAGCGGGTCGAGATTGGCCAGCATGCGGTCGGACACGACACGGCAGTCTACGACCTGGGACGACTGCCGACGCCGCCCGGCCGGTTCGGCGGTTAAACTTGGCAGTCTCAGGCAGCGAGTGCCAACGGAGGATCCATTGCCGACCTATGAATATGCGTGCACGGCGTGCGGGCACCGGCTCGAAGCCGTCCAGAGCTTCTCGGACGACCCGCTGACCGAGTGCCCCGAGTGCGGGGGCGCGTTGCGCAAGGTGTACGGCGCCGTCGGCATCGTCCTGAAGGGCAGCGGCTTCTACAAGAACGATTCGAGGGCGGCCGCGAGCGCGAGCAGTGGCTCGGCCGCCCAGAAGACGGATGACTCCACCGGCGGGTCGTCGGGCTCGGAACCAGGCACCAAGGAATCGGCCGCCAAGGAATCGACCGCCAAGGAATCGACCACCAAGAAGGACACTGCCTCCCCGGGCGGCGACGGCAAAAGCACCACGCCCGCCGCGACCGCGGCGAGCTGAGAGGTCAATCGCCGCTCAGCGCCATGTCGGCGATGGCCAGGGTCTGACCGGCCGCCACCCCGGGCAGCCAGCGCACGTCGCCGCCGATCTCGACCACCGACTGCAACATACGCTGCAGGGTGGAGGCGACGGTCACCTCCCGCACCGGTTCGGCCAGCACCCCGCCCCTGACCATGAGCCCCTCGGCCCCCACCGAGAAGTCGCCGCTCACCGGGTTGACACCGGAATGCACACCGGTGACCGACTGCACATAGAGGCCGTCGCCGACCGAGGCCAGGATCTCGTCGAGCCCCTTTGCCCCCGGCGCCAGCAGGAGGGCCCGACAGCCGGCCGAGGGAGTGCCCGCGAAGCCTCCCCGTACCGCCGACCCGGTCGACACGGTCCCGGCGCGGCGGGCCGAGACCGTGTCGAAGACGAACATGCGCAGCACACCATCGGAGATCAGGACGTTGCGCCTGCAGGCCAGCCCCTCCCCGTCGTGGGACGCGGCGCCGAAGGCGCGGGGGTCGGTCGGGTCGTCGACCAGCGTCACGCCGGCCGCCGCCACGGTCTCGCCGATCCGCCCGGCGAAGAAGGACCTGCCCTTGACGACGGCCTCGCCCGAGAGTGCCGACGCCACCACCGCGAGCAGCGTGGAGGCCACCCGCTGGTCGAAGACCACGGTGCAGTGCGCCGAACGCGCCTTAGAGGCACCGAGCATGCGGGTGGCCCGCTCGACGGCGTCGTCCATCGCCTCGTCGGGCGCGAGCTCACCCGGTCCCCGGCCGACGCTGAAGCCTGTCCCGGTCTGGGTCTCGGCGCCCTCCCCCGCAATGGCGTCGACGGACAGGAAGGCTGTCGTGCGCCGTCGGGACGAGGAGATCCCCGTCGTCGTCGCCAGCGCCACCTCCACCCGGCTGTCGGAATAGTCGGCCGAGGAGACCTGCCGGATCCGCGGGTCCGCGGCGCGGGTCGCCCGCTCGAGCTCTATGGCCAGGGCGATCTTCTTCTCCATGGGCGTGGACGCGACGCCGTCGTCCCACAGGTCGATCTCCGTGGCTGCCACGCCGTCAGGTCGGGCCAGGACGACGTCGGGGTCGGGCGTGGCGAACCGGGCATTGTCGCGGGCATCGGCCAGTGTGGCGGCAACGACGGCCGGGTCGAGCGACCCCGCCCACGCGAAGCCGACCCGGCTGCCCTCGCCCCCGGCCCCGTCGACGAGCACACGGATCCCCACACCCGAGGAGTCGGCCGAGGTGAGGGACTCGACCTCGCCCTCGTAGGCACGCACCTCCGTATCGGTGCCGCGGGTCGCGTAGACCTCGATGCCCTCCCCGGGACTCGCCTGCGCGACGACCGAGGTGGCCAGTTCGAGGAGGTCCTCGGTCATGCCGTCCCCCCGAGAGTCACGCCGGTGATGCGCAGCGTGGCCTGGCCGCATCCGACCGGGACGCTCTGCCCGTCCTTGCCGCAGGTTCCCGGCGTCATGTCGAAGTCCGTGGCCACCGCATCGATGCGCCGCAGCACTTCGGGCCCATTGCCGATCAGGTTGGCGTCGCGCAGTGGCTCGGTGATCCGTCCGCCCTCTATCAGGTAGGCCTCGGTGGTGCCGAACACGAAATCGCCCGTGGCGGTATTGACCTGGCCGCCCCCGAGCTTCTTCACGTAGACACCCGAGGGTGTCTGCGCCACGATCTCGTCCGGGTCCTCGGTGCCGGCGAGCAGGTACGTGTTGGTCATGCGCACCATCGGCAGGTGCTGGTAGCTCTGGCGGCGTCCGTTCCCCGAGGACTTCCGGCCCTCCTTGCGCGCCCGCAGCCAGTCCCACATGTATTCCGTGAGGACCCCGTTCTCAATCAGCACGTTGCGGGAGGGCGCGCATCCCTCGTCATCCACCGCGAAGTTGCCCCACTCGCCGAGCACCGTGCCGTCGTCGACCAGTGTCACCAGCGGGCTCGCCACCAGCTGCCCCACGCGGCCCGTGTAGACGGAGGCGTCCTTGACGATGTGGTCCGCCTCGAGCCCGTGTCCGCACGCCTCGTGGAAGAGGATGCCGCCGCTCCCTCCGGCCAGGACGATGGGCACCTCACCGGAAGGCGCGGGACGTGCGGACAGCTTGGCCAGCGCCCGCTCGGCCGCCTTGTTGGCGATGTCCTCGACAGCGAACCGCTCGAAGATCTCGAAGCCCTCCGTGCGTGCGATCGACTCGTACCCCGTCTGCATGCCGGTGTCGCCGTTGGCCACGCAGACCACGTTGAAGCGGGTGCGGATCTGGTCGTCCTCGGCGAACAGTCCCTCGGAGTTGGCGATCAGCACGCGGCGCCGGCTGTCGCCGCAGCCGACCTGCACCTGGGTGATGGCGTCGCCGCTCGCCCGCGCCGCGTCGTCCGCCCGGGCGAGCAATTCGAGCTTGCGGCCCTTGTCCACCGAGTCGGGTGGTGTGCGATCGCCCGGGCCGTGGCGCGACGGAGGCCCCAGTGCGACCGTGCGCACGCCGGCGTCCCCCTCCCGGGCCACCGCGGCGGCCGCTCGGGCGGCAGCGAGAAGCCCGGCTTCGCTGAGGTCGGCCGTGTGGGCGAAACCGGTCGTGTCCCCGTCGACAACCCGGATCCCCGCGCCGCGCGAGCGCCCCGAGGAGAGCTCCTCGACCTTGCGGTCGTCGAGCATGGCACTGGCCGTCATTGTGTCCTCGGCGAACACCTCCGCCATGTCGCCCCCGCCCACCAGCGCGGCGGAGAGGACGCGTTCGAGCACGTCGGGGTCGATGAGAGCGGCGTCGGTCACGGCGGTATCGTAATCGTCGTGCCCGACGGCCCCTCCGACACGCACACCGCCGCGGGACACGGGCCCCACGCCGGTCTCAGCGCCCAGCTCGAGCTGACCGTGGGCGCCGAGGACACCGCCGACCATTTCCGTTCGGGCGACGTCCCGGTCCTCGCCACGCCCCGCCTGCTGGCCCTGTGCGAGGAGGCCACCTGCCGGGCCACCGACGGGCACCTGACCGCGGCGCAGTCGAGCGTGGCCACCCGGGTGCAATTCGACCACCTGGCACCGGTGGGCCTGGGATCGGTGGTGCTGGCCGAGGCCACCCTGGTCAAGGTCGAGGGCCGGCGCCTCATCTTCACCGTGTCCGCCGCCCGGCTCGAGGCCGAGGGCGGCGGCCTGGTCGGGGCGGGCCGGGTCACCCGGGTCGTGGTCGACCGCTCCGCATTCCTGGCCAAGGCGGGCACCCCGGGCAAGCCCTGAGCGCGACCCCGGCCGCGACCGGCGGCCCCCGGCTGCTCGCCGGAGCGGGGCCGGTGGTGGCCGCGTTCGTCACCTTCGGCCTCTTCTGGGGCAGTTGGGCCGTGATGTTGTTCAACATCCAGCACGCGTTCTCGCTCAACGACGCCCAGCTGGGCGTGCTCCTGGCCGTCGCCATCGCCGTGGCCGGTGCGTCGAGCGCGGTCATGGCGCACCTGGCGGACCGGGTGGGGGCACGCCGGCTCCTGTGGATCGCGCTGTTCGCCTGGTCCGTCCTCCTCTGCGTGCTGGCTCTCACCCGCGAGAAGTGGGCCTTCGCCACCGTCCTGGTCCTGGTGGAGGTGGCAGGAGGCTCCATCGACACGGCCATGAACGCGGAGGCGTCCCACCGGCTCGTGGGCAACCCATCGGCACTGGTGCGCCTCCATGCCCTCTTCAACGCCGGCGCACTGACCGGGGCGGCGGTGGCCGCACTGGTGATCCACGCCGGCGTGTCGTGGCGCTGGGTCTGGCCTGGGGTCGCGGTGGTGGCCCTGGTGATCGGTGTCTGGGCCCTCGTCACCGACCCCGGCACGGCGCTCTCGCCCGCCCAGGCCGGCGGGGCGGGGCAGACGACCCACCCCCTGCGGCGCCTGCGCCGCGACGGCCTCCTCGTGCTCCTGCTCGTCTTCGCGCTGGCCGAGGTGACCGAAGGCGGCGTCGACACATGGGGCGTGCTCTACCTGCGCAACCACCTGGCCACGGGCGTGCTGCTCGGCGCCGGGGCCTACGTCGTGGGCCAGCTGATGGCCGCCACCACGCGCGGCGCCGGCGGGTCGCTGCTCGGCCGCCTCACCACCCGCAAGGCCCTGATCGTGGGCGGCTGCGTGGCGGGCGGTGGCATCCTCCTCGAGTCGGTCTCGCCCGTGGCCGGCGTCGCCGCACTGGGCCTCGCCCTCGGCGCGGGCGGAGCCTCGCTGTTCTGGCCGCTCGTCATGAGCACGGTGAGCCGCCTCGCCAGCCAGGTCGTGAGCGCCGTGGGCACCTTCACGGCCGCCGGATACGTGGGCTGGGTGGCCGGCGCTCCCATCGTCGGGTGGGTCTCGCAATCCCTCGGCCCCGCCCGCGGGCTCCAGGTCCTGGCCCTGGCATCGTTCGGCGTCGCCGCGTGCACCTACTTCGGGCCCCACCGAAGACTCGCGGAGGGTGACAGCGGATAGCCTGGCGCCACCGCCATGATCCTGCAAAGTATCGAGACGCCCGCCGATGTCAAGGGCCTGAACGACGAAGAACTCGCCGAATTGTGCGAGGAGATCAGGGCGTTCATCGTCGAGTCCGTGACCACGACCGGCGGCCACCTGGGCTCGAACCTCGGCGCGGTGGAGCTCACCGTCGCCCTGCACCGGGTGTTCGACTCCCCGCGCGACGTCCTCCTGTGGGACACCGGCCACCAGGCCTACGTCCACAAGTTGCTGACCGGCCGTCGCTTCGGCTTCAAGACCCTGAAGCAGGCGGGAGGCATGTCGGGCTATCCCAACCGGGCCGAGTCCGAGCACGACTGGATCGAGAACAGCCACGCGTCGACCGCGCTCTCCTACGCCCACGGCATCGCCAGTGGGTTCTCCCTCCGCGGCATCGAGGGCGAGCGCAAGGTGGTCGCGATCGTCGGGGACGGCGCACTGACCGGCGGCATGGCGTACGAGGCGCTCAACAACTTGGGCCACTCGCGACGCCGCGTCGTGATCGTGCTCAACGACAACGGCCGCTCCTACGCGCCCACGGTGTCCCAACTCTCCCAGAGCCTGACCACGCTGCGGCTCAACCCCACCTACACCGCAGCGCGCGAGCGCCTGCGCCTGCGGCTGCGAGAGCTGCCCGCCCTGGGCGAGCTGGCCTATTCGAGCGTGCACTCCCTCACCAGCGCGCTGCGCGAAATGGTGGCACCACACACCTTCTTCGAGGCGCTCGGCGTCCGCTACGCCGGGCCGATCGACGGCCACGACATCGAGCACATGGAGCAGGCCTTCACCCATGCTTCAGAGTGGGACGGCCCCATCGTCGTCCACGTGCTCACACAGAAGGGCCGCGGCTACGCGCCGGCGGAGGAGGACGAGATCCAGCGCCTGCATGACGTGAAGGCCACCAAGCCCGTCGCGCTGGAGAACACGGTGGGCAGCTCGGCCGGAGTCGCGGTGGGTGGCGTTGCCGGCTCCGACAGCGGCGGCCTGGCCTCGCCGGGATCGACGCCCGAGGGGGACGGAGCCGACCGGTCACCCCAACGGGCCGCCGCCACCTACACCGACGCGTTCACCAGCGCGCTCCTGACGGCGGCCGATGCAGACCCTCGCGTGGTGGCCCTCACCGCGGCCATGCCGGGGCCGACGGGGCTGTTGGCCTTCCAGGCCCGCTTCCCCGACCGCTTCTTCGACGTCGGCATCGCCGAACAGCACGAGGCGACCTCCGCCGCCGGGATGGCCATGGCCGGCCTGCGCCCGGTCGTCGCGGTGTACTCGACGTTCTGGAGCCGCGCCTTCGACCAGGCCAACCTCGACGTCGGCCTGCACGGCTGCCCCGTGGTCTTCGTGCTCGACCGCGCCGGCATCACCGGCGACGACGGCCCCAGCCATCACGGCATCCTCGACCTGGCGCTTGCCCTGTCGATCCCCGGTATGACGGTCTTCACACCGTCGGCCGCCGAGGAGGTCGAGCCGATGTTGCAGGCTGCGCTCGCCCTGCCCGGGCCCTCGACCATCCGGTTCCCCAAGAGCGCTCCGAGGCACGTCGGCCCCGATGACGTCGGCAGCGGGCTCGAGGCCCGGCGGCTGCGCGTCGGCGACGGGTCCGTGTGCCTGCTCGGCGTGGGCAAGTCGGTCGGCTCCTGCCTGAGCGCCGCCGACGAGCTCGCCTCCGAGGGGATCGACGCAACGGTCTGGGACGTGCGCGTCGTCTCCCCGGCCGACGTCGCCATGCTCGAGGATGCCGCCCGGCACAGACTCGTGGTCACCGTCGAGGACGGCGTTCGCCACGGCGGTGCCGGTGCGTTCCTCATTGACGCCATGTCGGCACAGGTCGAGTCGGCCGGGCTCGCGCAGCCGGCGACCCGCGTCCTCGGCGTCCCGCGCCAGTTCCTCGCGCAGGGCAAGGCGGACGACATCCTGGCCAGCATCGGCCTCGACGGTGCGGGCATCGCCGAGAGCGTGCGCCGGGTGAGGCTCGAGGTCCCCACCGCCGACCCGCCCCTCTGAGCGATCAGCGGGGCACGGCGGCGGTGCCGCGGCGCGAGCCGGCGGGACGCCGGATGAGGTCCCGGACGCGCACCTGTTGGCCCGAGCGGAGCACTGCCCGGCGGTAGATGCCGGCGGCGACCAGCGCCATGGCGACGGTGCACGCGATGCTGATCAGCACGGAGGCCAGGAACTGCCACCACGCCACGTCGCCCAGGGCGACGAGCACGGGCATGGCGAAGGGGGCCGTCGGGGGGAAGTAGGCCAACACCTTGAAGAGGAGGTCCGCGTTGCCCGTGCTGGCCGTCGTGAGCGCCAGGACGTAGCCGACGATGATGGGCAGGCTGAGCGGGAGGGCGAGCGTCTGGACCTGATCCTGGCGCTCAGCCATGGAGCCGGCAGCGGCGTAGACCCAGCAGTAGAAGGCGTAACCGAGGAACAGCCAGACCAGCTCGCTCGCCAGCACGAGCGGCGCGGTCCCGTGGAGAAGGTCCGAACCGACGGCCTCGGCGAGCACAAGGGCGAACACGACGATGACCGCCGCCTGGCCCATGGCGACCAGGCCGATCCCCAGCACCTTGCCGCCCAGGAGCTGGATAGGCCGGACGGTGGCCAGCAGGACCTCGACCACGCGGCTCGCCTTCTCCTGCATGACGCCCATGAGGATCCAGGTGTTGTACTGCGTGAGCATCAAGAAGACCAGGATGAGCCCGATGACCGACGTGGTCCTGGCGGTGCCCTTCGTGCTCGCCTGGAGGCTCTGCACGGGCACGGGCTTGGCCCGCGCCAGCTGTGCCACCTGGGATCCGGACAGTTCTGCCGCGCGGTACGCGTGCTCGATCCCGAGCTCCACCGCCACCTCCTGTGCGACGGTGGCGACCGTCGACGTGCTGTCGGCGCTCACGGGAGCGTTGACCACGACCCGGTCCCCGTCCACGACCGCCAGGTCGATGGCACCCGATCGGACCGCGTCGTCGGCGGCGCGCGCCGACGCCTCGGGCACGATCCTCACAGCCGTCCCCACCCTGGCCCCGGCCTGCTGGACGAGCTGTTCCAGTGAAGGGTCGGCGGGACCGACGACTCCGACCTCCTGGGGTCCCGCCTTGCCACCGTGGATGACCGGGATGACGATGGCCGCGGCGACGACGAGGAGGATGATGACCGTGCCGACGCGGAAGATGCGGCCCCGCACCCGCTCACGAATCTCGCGGAGCGCGACGAGCCCCACGTCGCCAAGGGAGTCGCCGAATGCCACCCGGCGGTGGGGCCGGGCGTCGTCCGTCGACGGCGCGCGCCCACTGCGGCCCCGTCCGCGCAGGAAGATCCGCAGTGCCAGCACGACCGCACCGACGGCGATGACGAGGGTGAACTTCATCCCAGTGCCTCGCGGAACACCTCGGACAGCCGGCGACGCTGGAAGGAGAACTCGGTGACCCTGCCGGCCCGCATGGCGGCCCGCAGCACGCTGTCGCTGTCTACCTCGTCAGCCAGGACGAGGCGGGCCGCACCGGCGGCGACCTCCGACACGCTGACGCCGGGCACGCTGCGCGCCCACGCCGCCTCCCGGTCCCCCTCCACGCGCACCACCAGGCGCCGGGCGCCGCTGCTGGCGAGATCGTCCACCGTGCCGGACACGACCAGACGCCCATGGTCGATGATGGTCACCTGCTCGCACAGATCCTCGACGAGGTCGAGCTGGTGGCTCGAGAACAGGACGCAGCAGCCGGCCCGGGCCTGATCGAGCAGCACCTGCCCGATGGCATCGACCCCCGCGGGGTCGAGACCCGCCAGCGGCTCGTCCAGCACCAGCAGCTCGGGAGCGTGGAGAAGCGCGGCCGCCAGCTGCACGCGCTGCTGATTCCCGTGCGAGAGCGCCTCCACCTTGCTCTGCGCCCTGTCGAAGATGTCGAGGCGCTCGAGCCAGGTCCGGGCGGCGGCCCCTGCGTCGGCGCCGCTCATGCCGTGCAGCCTGCCCAGGTACTCGAGCTGCTCCCCCACGAGCATGCCGGGGTAGAGGCCCCTCTCCTCGGGCATGTACCCGAACCGGCGGCGCTCCGCCTGGCCCACGGGCCCGCCGTTCCACCGAACGCTTCCCGAGTCGAGGTCGGTGAGACCGAAGATCGCTCGCATCGTCGTGGTCTTGCCCGCCCCATTGGGGCCGAGGAAGCCGACGACGTGCCCGGCGGGCACCGTGAAGGAAAGGTCGTCGAGCGCGGTCAGGGGGCCGAAGGTGCGGCGCAACCCCACGAGTTCCAGCAGGCCGCCCACCGGCCCAGGTTACGCCCACGGTTTCTCGGCCCCGGGTGGCACCGCGCGGCGGTCCCGCCGCCGGGCGCCGTCAGGCGAGGTTGGCGCCGTGTTGTCGGACGAAGTCGTTCACCGCGTAGTACGCCTCGATCGACTCCCCGGCGTCGCCCCAGAAGCCCCCCTGGACGTCATGGGCCATCTGGCCCTTGCCGACATAGTGGTTGTTCACATCGGTGATCTCGAGCTCGCCCCGGCCGGAGGGCACGAGATCGCCGATGATGTCGAACACGCCGGCCTCGTAGCAGTAGATCCCCGTCACGCAGTACTCGGAGGCCGGCTTCTCGGGCTTCTCCTCAATGTGGGCGACCCGCCCGTCCTCCCCGAAGACGGGCACGCCGAGATGGCGCAGGTGCTCCGGCTCGTCCACCTTCGAGAGCAGGATGCGGGCACCCACGGGATCGGCCCGGAAGGCGTCGACCATCGGCCTGATGGAACGCTCGACGATGTTGTCCGCCAGCATGACGAGCACCGGACCGCCCTCCGCGAAGTGCGCGGCGAGGCCCAACGCCTCGGCAATGCCCCCCGCCTTCTCCTGGTACGCGTAGGAGAGCTGATCGATGCCGTACTCGCGCCCGTTGCCGAGGAGCCGCAGGAACTCGCCGGCGTGCGTCCCGCCGGTGACGAGCATGATCTCGTCGATGCCGCTCGACACCACGGCCTCAATAGACCAGGCGATCATCGGGCGGTCGTAAATGGGCAACAAGTGCTTGTTCGTGATGCGCGTGAGCGGGTACAGGCGCGAGCCCGTCCCTCCGGCCAGGATGACGCCCTTCATGACCGCGCTGCTGCGGCGCGTACGGTTGGCATGGCGCGTTTCTAGTCGAACGTGAGCACGCCACGCGCCACGCGTCCGGCATGCATCTCGTCGACCACGTCGCCGAAGCGCTCGAGGGGTCGGGTCAGCGACACCAGCTCGTCGAGCATCAGAAGCCCGGACTGGTAGAGATCGACCATCAACGGGATGTCGTGGTGCGGGCGGGCCGAGCCGTAGCGATTGCCCAGCAACCCCCGGTCCACGTAGGTGAGCCCGTTGACGTCGATGGAGACCTCGGTGCCCCGGGGCGGGATGCCGATGGCCACGGCCGTGCCGCCCCAGTCCAGGCAGTCGAGCGCGCTGCGCAGGACGGCGGGATGCCCGACACAGTCGAAGGCCCACGTGACCCCGCCCAGAGGGGAGAGCGCCCCGGCGGCCGACTCGCGGTTGGCCGGCACGAGCTCGCGCACCGCCGCCGCGGCGTCGCCCGAGGAGGCGTCGACGAAGTGCGTCGCACCGAATTGGCGCCCCAGGGTCTCCTTGCCCGCCAGGGTGTCCACCGCCACGATCCGGGTGGCCCCGGCGATGCGGAGCCCCTGGATCACGTTGAGCCCGACCCCGCCCACCCCGAAGACGGCGGCCGTGTCACCGGGCCGCACCTTGGCCCGGTTCAGCACCGCGCCGACGCCGGTGAGCACGCCGCACCCGATGAGGCAAGCCGACGAGAGCGGGATGTCCTTCGGGATGCGCACCGCCTGCACCTCGCTCACGATCGTCAGCTCCGCGAAGACGGAGGCCGCGGCGAAGTTGGAGGCGGGCTCCCCCTTGTAGGTGAACGGTGTCGAGATGTTCCCGAGCGAGCTCTTGCACCAGGTGGGGTGACCGGTGCTGCAAGCCCGGCAGGCCCCGCAGCTGGCCAGGGTGGCGATCACGACGTGATCACCGGGCTTCACGGACCGCACGGAGTCGCCCACGGCCTCCACGATGCCGGCACCCTCGTGGCCGAGCACGGCGGGCGCCGGGAACGGGATCGTCCCGTTGATGACGGACAGGTCGGAGTGACAGACGCCCGCCGCCTCCATGCGGACCTGGACCTCGTTCGGGCCGGGACCCCGCACCTCGAGCGCGTCAGTGACCTCGACCCCTTCTCCGGTGTAGACGATGCCTCGCACTTACTCGCTCCTCTCGTTGGTCACGACGTGGTCGGCCCCCGCGGCATGCCGCTGGCGCAGCTCACGCTTGAGCACCTTCCCACTGGCGTTCACCGGCAGCGTGTCGACCAGCACCACGCTGCGGGGCACTTTGTAGTTGGCCATGGCACCCCGTGACCAGCCCAGGATGGCACGACCCAGCTCGTCGGGGTCGGGCGCCGCCCCGGCCGGGACGACATAGGCGCAGCCCACCTCCCCCATTCGCTCGTCGGGGATGCCCACCACGGCGACCTGGGCGACTGCCTCGTGGCCGCGCAGGATCGCCTCGATCTCGGCCGGGTAGGCGTTGAAGCCTCCCACCACGTACATGTCCTTGACCCGGTCCGTGATGGTCACGTTGCCCGCTGCGTCCATGACCCCGATGTCCCCGGTGTGCAGCCAGCCCTGGGCGTCGATCGCCTCGGCCGTCGCCTCCGCGTTCCCCCAGTAGCCCGCCATGACCGTGTAGCCCCGGACGACGATTTCGCCCGGCTCACCGGCCGGGACCACCCGCCCACCAGCCATGGCGCGCACCTCGAGGCCGGGGATGGCGCGCCCCGACGTCGCCGACACGACGCCGGGTGGATCGCTCCGGCGGCACATGGTGACGGTGCCACACGACTCCGTGAGGCCGTATGCGGTCAGGACCGTGTCGAAACCGAGCTCATCGGCCATGGCCTCCACGAGCTCGACGGGCACCACGGCCGCGCCAGTCACCCCGAGCCGGAGCGACGAGAGGTCAGAATCGGCGCGCCGGGGATCGGCGAGCAGCGTCTGGTAGAGCGTGGGCGGGCCAGGCAGGACGCTGATGCGCTCGGACTCGATGCGGGCCATGACCGCCCCGGCGTCGAACACCGGCTCGGGCACCACGGTGGCCCCGGCCATGATGCAGGCGAGGATCCCCGCCTTGTAGCCGAAGGTGTGGAAGAAGGGGTTCACCACCAGATAGCGGTCGCCCGAGCGCAGTCCCACAATGGACGACCACGTCCCGAACGTGCGGAGCGTCTGCGCGTGGGTCGCCGCCGCTCCCTTGGGATGGCCCGTGGTACCCGAGGTGAAGATGAGGTCGGACACGTCGCCGGGCTGCACGGCGGCGGCGCGGGCGGCGGTGACCGAGGGATCCACCGCGTCGCCGGCGACCAGAAAGTCACCGAGGCCGAGTACCGGTATCCCGTCGGGCCCAGGTGCGGCCTCACCCTCGTCGCGCAGCACGATGATGCGGTCGAGTGCGCCGGTGTCCTCCCCCGCCAGCATGGCGGGGTAGTCGGCACCCAGGAATCCCCGCAGGGTGACCAGCGTCGTCGCCCCCGAATTCCGCACGATGTACGCCGCCTCACCCCCCTTGAAGCGCGTATTGAGCGGGACCAGCACGGCGCCGGCGCGCAGCGCGCCCAGCGCCGCGAGCATCCACTCCGCGCAGTTGGGCGCCCACATCGCCACCCTCTCCCCCGCTCCGACACCGGCGGCGACGAAACCCCGGGCATACCGGTCCACCTCGGGCGCCAGCTGCGCGTAGGTCAGGCGCACGTCGCCGTCCACCAGGGCCTCCGTGGCACCGTGGCGCTCCGCCGCGTCCTGCACCAGCCGGGGCACCGTGCCCCAGATCAGGTCGGCCCGCGGGTCCTCCTGCTCGAGAGGCGCGCCCCCGATCCCCGCGCTCGCGGGTGATGGGCTGACCGGGGCTGGGCTCACGGGTGCTGGCTGCTCACGGAGATGACCTCTCCCGAGAGGTAGGACGAGTAGTCGCTGGCCAGGAAGACGATGACGTTGGCCACCTCCCACGTCTCGGCTCCGCGCCCGAACAGCTCGCGCCGCCGCAGCACGGCCAGATCCTCGTCGGGGATCGCCCGGTTGAGGAAAGGGTGCTCGGCCAGACTCGGCGACACGGCGTTGACCCGCACCCCCGACGGTGCCGCTTCGGCCGCGGCGCACCTGGTCAGTGCCATGACACCGGCCTTGGCGGCGGCATAGTGCGCCTGGCCGGGTTGGGCCCGCCAGCCGAGCACCGAGGCGTTGTTCACGATGACGCCGCCCTTCTGCGGCAGGAGGTGTCTCAGCGCTGCCCGTGTGCAGCGGAACGTACCCGTGAGGGTGATGTCGAGGACGGTGGACCATTGGTCGTCCGTCATCTCCACCAGCGGCACCGTGCCGCCGAGCCCCGCATTGTGCACGGCCACGTCGATGCGCCCGAAACGCGCCGCTGCTCCGTCGTACAGCGCGGTCACCTGTGCCTCGTCGCGCACGTCGCAGGCCAGCGCATGCACCCGATCCGGATCACCCCCCTCCGCGCCCAGCTGCTCGGACGTCTCGTGCAGGCGCCGCTCGTGCGCGTCCGAGAGCACGACCGATGCGCCCTCCTCCAGACAACGCCGCGCCGTGGCCGACCCGATGCCGGTGCCGGCGGCCGCGGTCACGACCACGACCTTGCCCGCCAGGAGCCCGTGGCCTCCCGGTGGTGGTGGTGGCGGCGGCGGTTCGAAGGACGCGTCAAGGCTCGTGCTCACGCCACCCCTTTCGGTTCCGGCGGAAGGCCGAGGACCCGCTCGCCGATGATGTTGCGCTGGATCTGGTTCGACCCACCGTAAATGGTCTCGGAGCGGGCGAAGAGGAAGGAGCGCTGGAGCTCACCCAGGCCGTACCCTCCGTTCTCCGGCAGCGGCTCCCCGTCCAGGACCGTCGCCGCCATCCCGAGGACGCCCATCGCCAACTCGCCCAGCCGGCGGTGCCAGCTCCCCCAGTAGAGCTTCGCGATGGAGGCCTCGGGCGGGGCCACCGGCCCGTCGACCCCCGAGAGGCTCCGGAGGGTGTTGTAGCGCATGATCGTGAGCTCGATGTGCGCCTGGGCCAGCTGCTGGCGCAGCACGGGGTCGCGCGACCGCCCGTTCTCCTCCGCCAGAGCCACGATGCGGTCCAGCTCGCGCCTGAAACCGAGCTGGTGGCCGAGCAGCGCCGCGCCGCGCTCGAAGGCGAGCGTCGCGAGCGCGACACGCCAGCCGTCGCCCGCGGCACCGACGACATTGTCCGCGTGGGTGCGGGCGCCGTCGAAGAACACCTCGTTGAACTCGCTCGTCCGGGTGAGCTGGGTGATCGGGCGCACCTCGACCCCGGGTTGGTCCATCGGGACCAGGAGATAGGACAGTCCCTTGTGCCGGACCGACCCGGGATCGGTCCGGCAGACGACGAAGCACCAGTCCGCCTGGTGGGCCAGCGAGGTCCACACCTTCTGCCCGGTGACCACCCACTCGTCCCCGTCGCGCACCGCCCGCGTGCTGACGTTGGCCAGGTCGCTCCCCGCGCCCGGTTCCGAGTAGCCCTGGCACCACAGTTCGGAGCCCTCCCTGATCGCCGGCAGGAAGCGGACCTTCTGCTCGGATGTCCCGTAGTGGATCAGTGTCGGCCCGAGCAACCCCTCGCCCATGACGTTGACCCGGCCCGGTGCCGCGGCCTGCACGTACTCCTCGTTGAAGATGACCTGCTCGGTCATGGTGGCCCCCCTGCCGCCGTACTGGGCCGGCCAGCCCAGGCAGGTCCAGCCCCCGTCGGCGAGCACCTTCTCCCAGCGCCGGCGCACCTCGAAGCCGAACGTCTCGTCGCCCGACCCGCCGCGGCCGCCCAGCTCGGCGAACTCCCCCACCAGGTGGTCGTCGAGGAAGCGGCGGACCTCGAGGCGGAACGCCACGTCCTCGGGGCGGTCTCGCAGATCCATCGCCCGAGGAGCGTAGCCAAGCCCGACCGCCAGACCTGACGGGGCGTCAGGTCGTGCCGAGGGTGATCACCGCCGCCCCGGTCGGAGCCCGGCGGCCCCGGGCCCGCTCCTGGAATACTCGGGGGTGCACCGCGGCAGGAGCGGTGCGCGAAAGGGGGTTCACGTGCCCTATGCCGAGGGGCGGGTCGTCCACGATGCAGACGCCCACATCATGGAGACGCCGACCTGGCTCCGCGACCACGCCGAGGCGGCCTTCCGGGACCGCCTCCCGGTGCTGGGCTACCCGGGTGGCAACGAGCTGCGACAGACCGGCGACCCCGCAGAGCAGCAGCGCGACCTGCTGGCGTCCTTCGACAGGCTGCGCGCCCGGCACGCGTCGGCCGAGTACCGGGCGGACGAGGAAGCCGAGATCATGGCGCGCAAGAACTTCGCCGCCACCGGGTCCTTCATCGCCGAGGACCGCCCCCGCGCCCTCGACCTGCTCGGCTTCTCGAGCCAGCTCGTGTTCAACACGTTCCACAACGGACGCCTGCACGACCTGGAGCACGGCGACGACCCCGCACTCGCCTACGCCGCCGCGCGAGCCCACAACCGGGGCATGCTCGAGTTCTGCTCCGTGGACCCGCGCCTCCTGCCCTCGTTCTACGTCCCCCTGGTCGAGCCCGAGCAGGCGGTCACGGCCGCCCGCGACGCGCTCGAGCAGGGCGCCGCGGCGCTCCTCGTCGCGTCGGGCTGCCCGCCGCGGTTCTCCCCCAGCCACCACGACCTATTCGGTGTGTGGGCCCAGGCGGAGGAGGCCGGGATCCCCGTCGTCTTCCACGTCGGCGGTACCGGGACCCTCGTCGACCCCAATTACTTCGTCAACGGAAAGCCCGTCCCGCCCGACTTCCACGGCGGGGAGGAGAATTTCCGCTCGGTGGACTACATGGGCATCCCCGTCCCGCCGGCCCAGACCCTCGCAACGCTGATCTTCGACGGGGTCCTCGAGAGGTTCCCCGACCTGCACGTCGGCGTGATTGAGCAGGGCGCCATCTGGGTGCCGTCCTGGCTGCGGCAGATGGAGTCCGCCTTCGACGCCTTCCGTCGCCACGAGGAGCGCCTGCAGGCGCTCACGCTGCGACCCAGTGACTACGTGCACCGGCAGGTCCGCTTCACCCCCTACCCGACGGAGGATGTGGGCTGGATCGTGGCCCAGGCCGGACCCGACCTCGTGCTGTTCTCTTCGGACTACCCCCACGTCGAGGGCGGCCGCAAGCCCCTGGAGCGATTCGAGGCCTCGCTCGGCGACGCCAGCGAGGACGTGCGTCGGCAGTTCTACGCCGACAACTTCCTCTTCCTCATGGGCACCGCGGCAGCCGGGCTGGCGGCCTGACCACCACGGCTGCGGGCCCGAGGTGGAAATACCCCGACCGCGTACCGGTTGCAGAAATGGGAGAGAGGTGCTCATGTTCACGCGTAAGAAGCACGACGAGTCGACCTACGAGGTCACAAAGACGGACGAGGAATGGCGGGAGCAGCTCCAGCGGGACCGCTACGCGGTGCTGCGGGGGGCCGGTACCGAGCCGGCATGGTCCGGAGAGTTGCTGCACGTGGAGGGAGAGGGTGTCTTCCGCTGCGCCGGTTGCGGTGCCGAGCTGTTCGACACCGACTCGAAGTTCGAGTCCGGGACGGGCTGGCCCAGCTTCGACCGTGCCCGCTCGGCCGGGACCATCATCGAACGGTCCGACCGCGGCTTCGGCATGACCCGCACCGAGATCCTGTGCGCTCGCTGCGGCGGGCATCTGGGACACGTGTTCCCCGACGGCCCCACCGACACCGGGCTGCGCTACTGCGTCAACTCGCTCTCCCTCACCTACGAGCCCGACACTGCGGGGGATCCGGCCGGCAGCTGACCTCGGCCAGTCGCTCCTCCACCGCGCCGAACAGCTCCTCGAGGCGAGCGGCCTCGGCGCAGAGCCCGAGCCGGCGGAGCAGCGAGCCACCCAGTGCGAGAGCGCCGCAGATCTCGACGACCTCGTCCTTCAAGAAGTCGATCGGCGGCCCGGGCGCTCCCGGGAGCGGAGCCGCAGGAGCACCCCGCTCCCCAGAGCCAGCGCGGTCGCCGCCGCAACGGTCGCATCGGTCACCGGGTGCGCCGTCAGGCCCGCCACGGCGGACGTGACTGCCGGCCAGCCCACGATGACGATCAGCCAGGGCGACACTCACGCCTCGACCGACAGCGCGCCCTCGCCGTCGGGCTGCGCCACCGCGCCCCGGCGCTCCACCCGCTGGACGTCGGCCGTGGCGAAGCGGAGGCTTGGTCCGACCTCGTCCGCGGTGATCTCGACCTTCGAGCGGTGCTCACCTTCCTCGGTCTCCCAGGTGCGCTGCTCCAGCCGTCCCGTGACCACGACCCGCATGCCCTTCGTCAGGCTGAGCGCCACGTTCTCGGCCAGGTCACGCCAGCAGATGACGTCGAAGAACGACGTCGACTCCTGCCACTCCTGGGTCGTCCGGTCCTGCCAGCGACGGTTGACGGCGACCCCGAGCTGGGCCGTCGCCTGCCCCTCCCGCGTGTAGCGGATTTCCGGCTCGCGGGTGAGGTTCCCGGTGATCGTCGTTGTGTTGGCCATCTGATCCCTCGCTTTCGTCACGCCCTCGTTCCGAGGGTCGCGACGCAGCGTGGGCACGGCTCGTTGCCGCGAACCTTGCCGGCGACATTGCCGGCGACGATCCCGCGGCGGAGACCGCTACGGCTTCGGCTTCACCCCGAGGCAGCGCAGGACGAACGCGCCGAAGCGGTTCGGGGGCTTCTGATGATGGTGGTCGACAGAATGCCCGTAGCGCGATCCGAAGGGTCCCCCGCTGCTGCCGGTGAGGCCCGCGGCGGGAATGCTGTTCGGCTCCTCGTACTTGGGCACCTTGGACAGGCGCCGCCTTGGCTTCCTCGCCTTGTCGCCAGCTCGCCCCATGGCGACAGTCTGGCGCAGATCGGCGCCTGCGGGTGGGACGGATCCCGACTTCCGGGGCCGAACTCCTACTCCGGCCGGTCCGCCCGCAGGCGGCCGCCGATCACGTACGCGGTCACGGCGACGACCAGCGACCCCAGGATGATGTAGCGCACGATCGCCGTCTCGAGCGAGGTGGGCGCGCCATCCGAGCTGATTTCCGCGAACCCCCCGCCGATGACCAGCGCGGAGAACGCGACGACGAAGAAGACGAGCGAGATCTTACGTGGCACGTTGCAGAAGAACCGCGACTGCGATCGGTCCGGCCCCGAGCCGTTGGACACCGGGCCAACGCTACCGGTCATCCGTCGCCCCCTTTCGGTCCCCGCACTCGTACGCTCCCGGTCCGCGCGTCGTGCACCGGGCGCACGGACCGACACGGCACCGCAACCATATGGCACCCCGACGTGTCCGACGACGGGGTAGGTTGCCCTCAGTATGGGGGATGCAGTCGGGGGGCTCACGCTCCAGGCACCGGCAGCGGCCGACGACGCCCCTCCGTCCGTCCTACCCGCGACGCGTCAGGGGCGTTGGCAGTTCTGGCGCTCCCCACCCGATCAGCCCGGATGGGCCCGTCCCCTCCTGCTCGTGGTGGCCGCGCTGGCCGCGCTCTCCTACGCGTGGGGCATGGACAACGCGACGCTCGAGACGTTCTACGGCGCCGCGGTCCGCAGCATGTCCCAGAGCTGGCACAACTTCTTCTTCGGCGCCTTCGACCCCTGGGGCACCGTCACGATCGACAAGCTGCCCGGTGCGTTCTGGGTGCAGGCGCTGTCGGTCCGCCTGTTCGGTTTCCACGTCTGGGCCATCGTGCTGCCCCAGGCCGTCGAGGGGACCCTCACCGTGCTCGTGCTCTACCGAGCCGTCCGGCGCGTCGCCGGCGCAGGTGCCGGGCTCGCCGCCGCGGCGGTCCTGGCGGCCACGCCCGTCACGATCCTGCTCAACCGGGGCAACATCTCGGACTCGCTGTTGATCCTGCTGCTGGTGCTGGCGGCCGACGCCACGGCGACGGCGTTCACGACGGGCCGCCTGGCGCACCTGCTCGTCGCCGGGGTGTGGGTCGGTCTGGCCTTCCAGGCCAAGATGCTCCAGGCCTGGCTCGTGCTTCCGGCCCTGTTCCTGGCGTACGTACTGGCGGCGCCGGCGCCGGTTCTCGCCCGGCGTATCGGGCACGCCGTTCTCGCCGCACTGGTGGCGCTCGTGGTGTCGCTGTCCTGGATGCTCGTCGTGACCGCCGTCCCGGCCCACGACCGGCCCTACGTGGACGGCAGCTGCAACAACTCCGTCTTCAGCCAGGTCTTCCTCTACAACGGCACCGATCGGCTCACGGGCAACACGCTCGATCAGACCGGGTGCAGCGCCGCAGCCGCACCGGTCAAGCAGAGCAGCGGCACGCCGGAGACGGTGGCCGTCCCGCCCGGACCCGGCCGCTTCCTCAGCGGCATGTTCGGGAGGGACAGCGACTGGATGCTCGTCCCGGCGGTGGTCTCGCTCGGCGGCATCCTTGTCGTCCGACGGCGACGGCCCCGCACCGACCCGCTGCGGGCGGCCGCTGTCCTGTGGGCGACCTGGTTGTTCCTCACCTGGTGCTTCTTCGCGTCCTCGAACTTCATCAACTCGTACTACCTGGCGGCGTTCGCGCCGCCGATCGCCGCGCTCTGCGGCATGGGCGTCGCCGAGGCCTGGCGGCTCCGCGCACGCCGCGCCACGCGCGCTGTGCTGCTGGGGACGGTGCTGGCCGGCACTGCCTACGCCCTGTACCTGTTGCCCACGGGCGCCGGCGTCCGGCCGTGGGTGGAGGCGAGCACGCTGCTGCTCGCACTGGCGGCGATCGCGGTCGTCGGGGTGTCCCTCGTCTCGGAGCGCGCGGCGTGGGCGACGGCCGCTGGGGTCACCCTCTCGGCGGCCGCACTCCTCCTGGGCTCGGCGTGGGCGTCGGGGACCGTGGTCGTGGCCGCCCAGGGGCCCTTCGACTCGCCCTATCAGCCCGCCGCACTCAACGAGCAGGAGCACGCGGGCGCGGCGAGCGCGGCCGCCGCCGCGGCCGGGCTGGTCCGGGCCGCATCGAGGGTCGCCCCTTCCGTGAGCGTCGTCACCAACGAGACGTCCGCGCTGTCGAGTGGACCCATCTTCACGACGGGGCGGGAATTCCTCCCCGTCGGCGGCTTCAGCGGGCGCGTGCCCAGCACGACGCTGGCGCAGTTCGTCGGCGACGTGCGCAGCGGGCGGGTCACGTTGGTGCTGGCCGCGGTGATGCCGCGCACTCGCAACCCCGACATGTTGTGGGCCATCGCGCACTGCCCGCCCGCACACTCGCTCGCTGACAGGGTCATTGATGGGCGCTCCATGCGCTTCTACCTCTGCGCGCCCGCCGACGCCGGCGGCTGAGGCCGGGCGCTCCGGCTCAGACGTCGAGGAAGCGGCGAATGGCGATGGCGGAGCCGATGGAGCCGATGGCCATGCCCACGATCACGACCACGACATTCGTGAGCAGGACCTCGGACCCCGTCATGTGCATCGCCGTGAAGATGTTGCTGGTCGTCCGCCCGCTCCCCTCGTGGTTGATGAAGAGGTAGACGAAGTAGACGACGACGGCCGCCAGCAGGGACCCGATGAACCCTTGCAACAGGCCCTCGGACATGAAGGGGACGCGGATGAACCAGTTGGTGGCCCCCACGAGCTTCATCACCGACACCTCCCGGCGGCGGGCGAAGATCGCCATGCGGATGGTGTTGAGGATCAGGACGGCGGCCGAGATGATGAGGACGATGGCGATGGCCAGGCAGACCCACTTCGAGACGTTGATGACCGTCTCCTCGTTGTGGATGGTCTGTTGGGGCTCGGTGACCGACAGGACGCCCGACGTGCCGCTGAAGGTCCGTACGACCTGGGCCGCATCGGTCAGTGCAACGGGGGTGCACCAATAGGAGGTCGGCATCTCGGACTCGGTGGTGGCCTGGAAGACGTCGGAGGGCAGGAGCCGGCGGGCCTCCGCGAAGTTGCGTGCCTTGTTCCAGTAGGCGCAGGGCTGGACGACATAGTTCAGCTGCGCCAGCTGGGTGCCGACGGCCGCGATCTCCTGGGAATTGGCGTTGGGGACCATCCAGACCGTGACCTGGGTCCCCCGTTCGAGGGTCCCAGTCGCGTTGGCCGATCCCTGCCGGAGGAGCAGCGCCGCGCCGACGAGCGAGAGGGACACCGCCACCGTGAGGACGGCGGCGATGGTCATCAGCCGGTTGCGCCAGAGGTTCGACGCCGTCTCGCGGACGACGTAGTCAACCGAGACCGCCATGTCAGCCCATGCCTCCGGCGGCCACTTCGATCGTCTGTTGTCCCGAACCGTCGAAGCCGTAGACGCCGCGCGCCTGGTCGCGCACCATCGCACCGTTGCTCAGCTCGATGACGCGCCGGCGCATCTTGTCGACCAGCACCTCGTCGTGCGTCGCCACGACCACCGTGGTGCCCGTCCGGTTGATGCGGTCCAGAAGCTGCATGATCCCCTGGCTCGTCTGCGGGTCGAGGTTGCCGGTGGGCTCGTCGGCCAGGAGGATGAGCGGGCGGTTCACGAACGCGCGGGCGACGGCGACACGCTGCTGCTCTCCACCGGAGAGCTCGTTGGGCAGGTTGTCCCGCTTGCCGGCCAGGCCGACCAGGTCGAGCACCTGGGGCACCTGGTTGGCCACGACGTGCCGGGGGCGGCCGATTACCTCGAGTGCGAAGGCCACGTTCTCGAACACGCTCTTGTTCGGCAGGAGCCGGAAATCCTGGAAGACGCAGCCGATGTTGCGGCGCAGGTAGGGGACCCGCCACTTGGGCAGCTCGACGATGTTCCGGCCGGCCTCGAGGATCTGGCCCGAGTCGGGGAGCTCCTCCCGGAGCAGGAGGCGGATGAACGTCGTCTTGCCCGACCCGGACGCGCCGACGAGGAAGACGAACTCGCCCTTCTCGATCTCGACGGTGATGTCGCGCAACGCGACCGTCGAGCCCTTATATGTCTTGGTGACGTTTTCGAATCGGATCATCAGTGCGAGAGTGGTCGCCCCGGCGGTGGACGGGGCACCCCCACGATCCTACTTACTCTTCATGACGGTTTCGGGTCACTGGCTTCGGTGCAGGTCACAGACCTCTGCGCGCAACCGCCGTGGGCTCCCTACGCTCCGACCTCGCGCTGGCGGCGCAACTCGGCTTCCATGAACGGGTCGAGGTCCCCGTCGAGCACGGCGTCGACATTGCCGGTCTCGTAGTTGGTGCGAAGGTCCTTCACCAGTTGGTAGGGGGCCATGACATAAGAACGGATCTGGTTGCCCCAGGCGTTGTCGCCCCGTTCGCCGCTGAGCGCGTCCAGCTCGGCCCGCCGCTCCAGGCGGGCGCGCTCCGCCAGCTTGGCGCCGAGGATCTGCATGGCCTTCGCCTTGTTCTGGTGCTGGCTGCGCTCGTTCTGGCAGGACACCACGATGCCCGTGGGCAGGTGGGTCAGGCGCACGGCGGAGTCCGTCTTGTTGACATGCTGGCCACCGGCACCCGACGAGCGGTAGGTGTCGATGCGCAGGTCCTTTTCGTCGATCTCCACCTCCGACGAGACGTCCTCGAGGAACGGGGTGACGTCCATGGAGGCGAAGCTCGTCTGGCGGCGGTGTTGCGAGTCGAAGGGCGACATGCGGACGAGGCGGTGCACACCGCGCTCGGTGGCGAGCAGTCCGTAGGCGAAGCGCCCGTGCACGATGAAGGTGGCCGACAGCAGTCCCGCCTCCTGTCCCTCCGTCGCCTCGTCCACTTCGACGGTGAAGCCCCGTCGCTCGGCCCATCGTTGGTACATGCGCAACATCATTTCGGTCCAGTCCTGCGCGTCGGTACCGCCGGCCCCCGCGTGCACCTCGCACACCGCGTCGAGCTCGTCGTAGTCGCCCGAGAAGAGCGACTGCAGCTCGAGCGCCCCGAGCCGCGTGCCGAGGGTGTCGACGGTCTCGACCAGCTCGGCGTCGAGCGCGGCGTCGCGCTCCCCCTCGGCAGCCGACTCCTCGGTCAGCTCGAGGAGCGCGCGGGCGTCGTCGAGAGCGCTGCGGAGGCCGTCGAGCTGGTCGAGGTCGGCGGAGATCCGACCGAGCTCCCTGGTGACGGACCGCGCGTTGTCCGGGTCGTCCCACAGGTCGGGTTTCGCCACCTCGGCTTCGAGCTCGGCCCTCCTGGCCTGGAGTTTCTCGCGGCCGAGGTACCGCTCGGCCTCGGCCAGCCGCTCCCCCAGCGCTTCGAGCTCGGATGTGAAGTCGCGGGGTGCCTCGGCCGCCGGGCCGTCAGGCGGCGCCATGGCACAACTTGAACTTCTTGCCGCTCCCGCACCAGCAAGGCTCGTTACGGCCCAGCTTCTCGTGCTGCTCCTTCACGATCGGCACGAGGGCGTCCGGGTCAGGGAGGTTGGGCCGCTTGATCTGCGCCTTGCCGCTGCCGCTGCCGTTGCCGTTGCCGGCGACGGCCGGGCCGTTGAGGACGGTCTGCTGCGGAGCGACGTTCGCGCCCTGTTCGGCCAGGAGCGCCGACGCGAGCGCACCGGTCTCGGCAACGGGATCCTCGGCGGCGGCGTAGACCGCCCGGTCCAGATCCGGCTCGGCTGCGGGCTGCTGCACCGCCTCGACGTGGAGGATGTAGCGCAGGTAGTCGTTGTCGATGACTTCCATCAGCTGGCCGAACATGGAGTAGCCCTCCTGCTGCCAGGCGTTGAGGGGATCGGCCTGGACGGTCCAGCGCAGGTGGATGCCGTCCTTGAGGTTGTCCATCTCCGCCAGGTGATCGCGCCAGCGGGCGTCCATGATCTGGAGGTACACGTCGCGCTCGATCTGGCGCATCGTCTCGGCCCCACCCGGCATGGACCCCGAGTGCGTCTCGTAGGACTCCAGTGCCTCCTCGACGATCGACTCCACGAGGTCCTCCGTCGTGGCAGCCTGCTCGAGGTCGGCCACCGTGAACTTCGTCGGGTAGTACTGCATCAACCCGTCGATGAGCGACTTGAGGTCCCAGTCCTCCTCGAACTCCGTCGGGCAGTGCTCGGAGACCAGCTTCTCCGCCGCCCCGGCCAGCAGATCCTCGGTGTGCTCCTCGAGGTCGTCCCCGTCGATGATCTGCAGCCGGCGCTCGTAGATCACCTTGCGCTGCTGGTCCATGACCTCGTCGTACTTGAGCGCGTCCTTGCGCTGCTCCGCGTTGCGGGCCTCCACCGTGTTCTGCGCACGCTCAATCGCCTTGGCCACGGTCTTGGACTCGATCGGGACGTCCTCGGGCAGGGTGCGGCCCATGACCCAGCTCATGGCACCGGTTGCGAAGAGGCGGAGCAGCTCGTCGTCGAGGCTCAGGTAGAAGCGGCTCTCGCCCGGGTCGCCCTGCCGGCCCGAGCGGCCCCGCAGCTGATTGTCGATGCGGCGGCTCTCGTGGCGCTCGCTGCCGAGCACGTAGAGCCCGCCCAGCTTGCGCACCTCCTCGCCCTCGGCGCGGCAGCGCGCCTCTATGGTGGACTGGCGGCGCTCCAGCTCGGCCTGCCCCTCCTCGCTCTCGGGGTCGATCCCCTCGGCGGCCAGCTCGTGGCCGGCCAGCAGCTCGGGGTTGCCGCCCAGGATGATGTCGACGCCGCGGCCGGCCATGTTGGTGGCCACGGTCACCGCGCCCTTGCGCCCGGCCTGGGCGACGACCTCGGCCTCGCGGAAGTGCTGCTTGGCGTTGAGGACGTTGTGCCGCACGCCGCGCTTGTCCAGCAGGCGGGACAGGAGCTCGGACTTGGCCACCGAGGCGGTGCCGATGAGCATCGGCTGGCCCAGCTCGTGCCGCTCGACGATGTCGTCGACCACAGCGTTGAACTTCGCCTCCTCGGTCTTGAAGACGAGGTCGGGCTGGTCGGCGCGGACCATCTCCTTGTTGGTCGGGATCGGGACCACCGAGAGGCCGTAGGTGGCGGCGAACTCTCCGGCCTCGGTCTCGGCCGTGCCGGTCATCCCCGAGAGCTTCTCGTACATGCGGAAGTAGTTCTGGAGCGTCACCGTGGCCCAGGTGTGGTTCTCCTCCTTGATGGCCACCCGCTCCTTCGCCTCGACGGCCTGGTGGAGACCGTCGGACCACCGCCGACCCTCGAGCGTGCGGCCGGTGAACTCGTCGATGATCTTCACCTCGCCGCCCGCGACGAGATAATCCTTGTCCCGCTTGTAGAGGTCCTTGGCCGTCAACGCCTTGGTCAGCTGGTGGACGTAGTTGACCGAGACGGCGTCGTAGATGTTCTCGACGCCGACCGCCTTCTCGACCTTCTCGATCCCCGCTTCCAGCGGGACGACCGTCTTCTTCTCCTCGTCGACCTCGTAGTCCTCGTCGCGGGTCAGCGTCCGGGCGATGGAGGCGAACTGGTAATAGAGTTGGGCCGCCTCGTCAGCCGGGCCCGAGATGATGAGCGGCGTACGGGCCTCGTCGATCAGGATGGAGTCGACCTCGTCGACGATGGCGAAGACGTGGCCGCGCTGGGCCATGGTCTCGCGCGAGCGGGCCATGTTGTCACGCAGGTAGTCGAAGCCGAACTCGTTGTTGGTCCCGTACGTGATGTCCGCCGCGTAGGCGGCCCGCTTGCGGAAGGGGTCGTCGATGTCGGATCCGATGCGCCCGACGGAGAGGCCGAGCCAGCGGTGCACGCGGCCCATCCACTCCGAGTCTCGGGTGGCCAGGTACTCGTTGACCGTCACCATGTGCACGCCCCCCCCGTCGAGGGCGTTGAGGTAGGCCGGGAGCGTGGAGACGAGCGTCTTGCCCTCACCGGTCTTCATCTCGGCGATCCAGCCGAAGTGCAGCGCCATGCCGCCCATGAGCTGGACGTCGAAGTGACGCTGGCCGAGCGTGCGCCAGGCCGCCTCGCGCACCACCGCGTACGCCTCGACCAGGAGGTCGTCGAGCGACTCGCCGTTGTCGAGCCGCTCCTTGAACTCCACCGTCTTGTGGGCGAGCGCGTCGTCGCCCAGGCCCTGCATCTCGGGCTCGAGGGCGCCGATCAGGGGCACCAGCTCGGCCAGCCGCCTGACCTTCTTGCCCTCGCCGGCGCGCAGGACCTTCGTGAACACGCTCATGGAGGTCCGATCCTACCGGTCCGCAGGCGGGGTGAGCCGACAGGCGCGCCCAGGTGGGTCATCGGGCTGCGTGCGGCTGACCTGGTCTTTGACCCCACACTCGCCTGCCGCGAGGGTGACGCGCCGGCACCGGCGGCACGGCGTCGCCGCCGTACCCAACGGCACCATGGTGGCGCGCATCGCCTCGTCTCCGCCCGCCCCCGACAGCCGGGGACGCAGCGGGCAGGGCTTACCTCTAAGCCGCACCATGCTCAGCGACCACAAGTCGCCTTACGTGGGTCGTTTCGCCTGCGACTGGCCTCGACTTTCAACCACAGACCCGCACGCAGCCCGG
>Ga0181536_10000031_pt1 | contig 137383 bp, 130 predicted proteins | sample PEATcosm2014_Bin_41_FD_121105 | JGI IMG/M metagenome (GOLD analysis project Ga0181536, IMG submission 121105) | Peatland microbial communities from MTU Mesocosm Facility, Houghton, MI, USA - PEATcosm2014_Bin17_60_metaG | ecosystem: Environmental > Terrestrial > Soil > Wetlands > Peat | place... | reverse complement strand
CCGCGGCGCTGGCGCGGCGCACTCCTGCCCGACAAGGCGAAGGTCACGATCGACATTCTCGAAGCCGACAAACGGCCGGCCAACGCCGTCGCCGATCATTTCGAGATCAAGAACGTGATTCGAGTCGAGGTGGCGATGGATCACGCGACCAGCCTCATCCTGCTGCACGATCCCGGCCATTCGCTCGACGAACGCATCCTGCGCGAGCAGTTCGGTCATAGTAATACGGGCGCTCTCTAAGCCCGTCTTCTCAAGGCCCCTTATGAGCACCATCACAATTCTTTCGCGCGAGATTCTAGCGCGCGGCTTCGGCGTGCTGCAGAAAGTCACGCTGCGACGAAAGAAATTCAGCGGCGAAGAGCAGACGATCACGCGCGAAAATTACGACACGGGCGATGGCGCGACCATCCTGCTCTATGATCGAACGCGCGGCCGCGTGTTGCTGATCCGGCAATTCCGCCTCGCGGCCTATCTCTCAGGCGGACAGGAAACGCTGATCGAAGCTTGCGCCGGCAAGCTCGAAGGGCTTGACGCCGCAACACGCATCGTCATGGAAGTCGAAGAAGAAACGGGTTTCGCAATCAAATCGCCGCGTTTTCTCTTCGACGCCTATATGAGTCCGGGCGTCTTTACGGAAAAGCTCAGCTTCTTCGTTGCGCCCTATTCCGCGGGAGACCGAAAAAGCGCGGGCGGCGGCATCGCCAAAGATGGTGAAGACATCGAAATTTTCGAGCCGACGTTAGACGAAGCGCTTGCCATGATCGAACGCGGCGAGATCATCGACGCCAAGACGATTGTGCTTCTGCACTATGCCAAGATGACGGGACTTCTCGAGGGGCCTTGATATAGCTCAAGCGACGTGCGTCATCGCGAGCGCAGTCTGCCGAGCAATTTCTCAAACTCGGAAACCGTCATGGGCGCGCGCAAATGCCTCGTAGTCTTTTATTCGTGGAGCGGAACCACCCGTAAGGTCGCTGAAGCGCTCGCGGCGGAACTCCAATGCGACTGCGAGGAAATCGTCGAGACGCGCCCAAGACGCGGCTTTCTCGCTTATACGCGCTCGATCCACGAGGCGGCGCAACGCCGCCCTGCAGCGATCCTGCCGACAAAGCACAATCCCTCGGCTTATGATCTTGTCATTGTGGGGACGCCAGTCTGGGCTTGGTCTGTTTCATCGCCCGTGCGCGCCTATCTCGCGGCCAATGCGCAAACTCTTCCGCAGGTCGCGTTCTTTTGCACGTTGGGTGGCAGGGGCGACAAAAGCACGTTTGCGCAGATGCAGGCGATTTGCAACAAGCTCCCGATCGGGACGATTGGGTTTTTTGCGCGCGATGTTTTGAGCGGACAATTTCTGACGCGGCTCAAGGCCTTCGCCGCATCGTTCGTCTAGGTCACGCCGCGGCAAGCTCGGATTCGAGCGCGTCCATATCGATCGTATAGGGTGCGCTGGCCTGTGCGCGGGCCTCAGACTCGGCGTCATCTGTCAGCAGCAGCGGTGGCTCGCTGAGCATCGGCGTCCGCCGCGCCGGCATCACGGGGCGCGGCTTCAGGCGCATTGAGAAGATGCGCGCTTCTTCGCGCGCGGCCTCGGCTTCAAAACGGCGCAGAACCGCGAGCAGCCGTTCAAGCTCGGTGCTTCGCATCGCCCGGCAGGCGGTCAGAACGCGTTCGACCTTTTGCCGCGACAGCCGCGCGCCGCCCTCATTCGCAAACCCCGGCGCATCGAGTGCCTGGATCGCCGCGCGGAAGGCCGGCAACAGCGGTTCGGCCAAACCCGCCTTCCGATACAGCGCGGCGAAACCGGCGCTGCGCCAGTCGTGCATCAGGCCTTCGACGCGGGCCTGTGGCACATCGGCAAGATGGGCGAGCGCGGCCTCGAACAGCCGGCCATTGCCGCTCAAGAGCGCGCGCAGCAGCAGGCTGGCGGTGAGCTGACCCGAGCCCCGCAAATGCGCAACGAGCTGCATGGGCCCGCTCGGTGCGTTCTGCGAAGTCGCGGCGATAATGACATGAGCCTGATCGCGCGCTTCGCGAATGAGCCTCTGCGCGCGTTCGGGCGACAGCCAATCGCAGGAGGTGACGAAGTCGCCAAGCGCGTTGGCGGTCGCCCCGACAAGATCGGCGCGCAAAGGCGCCGGCAGATTGCGGCGTCCGAGCAGCGCCTCGCGCAATTCGCCATCGAAGCCGAAACGTTCGATCATGCGCCGCATGGAAAATTCCGGCAGGTCGACGCTCGCGTTGACGGCGAGCGAAATCAGCGCTTCGCGCGCGCCGACTTCGGCAAGTGCCGCAGCGACGGCGACGGAGAGCGACGGCCGCAGCGCGATCGCCGATTGCGCGATCGCATCGCCGATGGCGGCGCAATCGATGAGTTCGGAATCAGACAAGATCGGCGAACGGCCAAGAATAATCGAGGAAATATCGGATTGATCGTCGGCGAGCGCGAGAACGACGTGATGCGGCGCGTTGCTGGCGCGCGCAAAAGCCTCCGCCATGGCGCGGCGGACCAAGGGCGATGGATCATCGAGAAATTGCGTCAGCACGCGCTCGGCGTCGAGCCGGCCGTCGCCATCGAGCTGCGTCCCCAGATAGGCCCGCGCCAAAGCGCTGACGCCTTGCGCCCTTTGTCCAGGAGACGCGTCCTGCGCCCATTGCAGAAACCGCCGAACGATCATCATCAGGCCCGAAGAGAGGATGCGTGTAAGCGAAACCCTTACAATCACCACCTTCCGCCAACATGGTAAATGGAAGTTTAAAGGGCGCGGCGATCAGCGTTTTTTCTTGGGGTTTCAACGGCGAAGCTGGCTCTTCGTCAGCAGCGCTCAAACGGGAATCGGCTCGTCCCATGGCTCAGATTCGGGCCCTGAGCTTCATGCCTTTTTGCTTTTCGGAGATTTTGCGCGCGCAGCCGCGGGCGCTTTCTTCTTCTTTTTTGACTGATTGTACGCAATGGCAGCGCGGACGAGATTTTTGAGAGCGCGCTCATTGATCCTGTCGCCCTCGAGAAAATCGATCGCGCGCCGCGCATTGCCGTCGAGGCCGGCATTGAAGAGCGTGTCGGGATCGGCGATCATCGCACCATAGGCGAAGGTCAGCTTCACCTTGCCTTTATGTGCATTGGCGACCGCAATGAGACCATCGCGCGACCACACCGGACTGCCCATCCATTTCCATTCCTCGACGATTTCGGGATCGGCCTCAAGGATGGTCTTACGAATGGCGGCGAAGGTTTTGCCGCGCCAGTCGGGTATTTCGGCGATGAGCTGGTCGATGCGTTGCGATGGAGTCATTGGAGCTTTTGTCTCGGGATCTTGTGGCTCGAAGTGCGGTCCCGTTTCACGCGACCACAATAGCCATGAGGTAGAATGCAGGGAAACATATCGATTCAATTCATTTGACGGAGTCAGCATATGACACGGATTCTTTTCCTGTTGGTTGCAATTGTAGCGCTGGCCGGTGTTGTCGCCTACATGGCTCCCGCATCTGGACAGGCCGATGGAGAGGCTTCCCCGATCTACGGCGTCAAAATTCCCGCCGCGTATCGCGATTGGAAAGTGATTGCCATGGACCAACTGCTGATCGGCAGCAAGGTGGACCAGTTGCGCGCCCAACTCGGCAACGACATAGCGATCGAGGCCTTTAAGAAAGGGACGATCCCGTTCCCAGACGGGACAATCATTGCCGCGCTGCATTGGAATCGTGTCCCGTCGGAAGACAACAATACCGTCTTAGACGGTCCATTCCCCGGCGCTCAATCTTTCGTCATCGGCTCCGCCGCGAATGTCCAGTTTATGGTCAAGGACTCAAAAAAATACGCCGCGACGGGCGGCTGGGGATTCGCTGACTTTAAGAATGGAAAACCCGGCGACGAGGCGCTGCACGAAACCTGCTTCGCTTGCCACCTGCCTGCCAAAGATCATGACTACGTATTCGCTCACTACGCACCGACGCCGTGAACTGAGCCCCGCTTCCCGATTTTTGGTTTTGCAAAGCGGCTCACGCACCAAAGCGCGTCACGATGTCGGCGAGCACCGGACGCAGACGGTCCTCGCGCGGCGCATCGTTGTGGCCGATGTGAACGAAGCCTGCCATGCGCTCATGCGGCGCAAGGCCGAGGCGATCCAGCACTTTACGATCATAGGCGTACCATTCGGTGAGCCAGATGGTGGCGAAGCCCATGGCATTGGCCGCGACGACGAGCGCCATGCAGACGGCGCCCGCGGTAAGGGTCTGCTCCCATTCCGGGATTTTTTCGTGCGGGCCGGCGCTTGAGACAACGCCGATGACGAGCGGCGCATAGGAAAGGCGCTTACGCTCCGCCTCGATCTGTTTGGCGTCTGCTTTCGGATTCTCGGCGGCAAAAACCTCAGCGACGATGTCGCTGGCTTTCTTCTGTGCGTCTCCCTCGAACAGAATGAAGCGGAATCGCGCCAGCTTGCCGTGATCGGGGATGCGCGCGGCGATGGTGAGCAGCGTCTCGATCTCTTCCGCCGTCGGCGGCGGCCCATCAAGAGTCATGGGCGGTGCGGAACGGCGGCTCTTCAACATCTCAATGAATGGATTCATGTGCCGTCCCAAAGTCTCGACTCATCACCGCGGCGCACGCGCCGCGCGACACCCATAGTCCGCGCCACGAGCGGGAAAAACCCAAGATTGGCAAGACGCCCATCACTTTCACTGAGCCTGCGGCCTTGATCGCGTCCAAATTCGCCGCAAAGCTCGGCAATTGAACGATTGCGCCGTCAGACCCCCACCATCGAGAGACAATGCCGACCTTTTGGCCGACCATCAGGCCGCCCTTCGGAACCGCCTGGCCGGCCTCGTGGCGCCTTGCAGCGACCCTGCTCTGGTTTGCGGCGGCCGCCGGCGGGCTTGGCTTGTCGGCCAGCCCTGCCGGCGCCCAGCAGCCGTTGTTCGCGCCTCAGACGACCCCGCTACCCTCTGGTTTTGCCTCCCCGCAACAGTTCGATACGGCGCCCGACCAGCCGAAGGCCATGCTGTTGCTCTCAGCCTTTTTGAGCGCCACGGACACGCAGCCCCTGCGCGGCGGGCTCACTTGGCGCGTCTATGACGAGACGGCGCTGCCCGACGGCACACATAAGCTCGTCGCCAAATCGACCGACGCCGCCCCGTCCCTCGCTCTCGCCGCCGGCACCTATATCGTCCATGCCGATCTCGGCCTCGCCGGCATGACCAAGAAGGTGATTATGAACGGCCAGCCTGCGAGCGAGCGTCTCGTGCTCAATGCCGGCGCCTTGCGGATCGTCTCCGTCCTCGGCGACAAGCCGATCAATCCGGCGAAACTCACGATTTCCATCTATGTCTCGGAGCCGGGAAATTCCGAAGCCAAACTCGTCCTTTCCACGGCAAGATCGGGCGAGGTCATAGGCCTGCCGGAAGGCGCCTATCATGTCGTCTCGACGCTGCTCGACACCACGGGCATGGGCACGCAAAACGGCATCGCCAACTCGACAAACTCTATCGTCCACGCCGATCTGCGCGTCCAGGCGGGCAAGCTCACCGATGCGACACTGCATCATCGCGCCGCCGTCATTACGTTGAAACTGGTCGGCGCCCCCGGCGGCGACGCGCTGGCCAACACAGCCTTCACGATCCTGACTCCCGGCGGCGACGTCATTCGCGAATTGATCGGCGCCTTCCCCTCGCTCGTCCTTGCGGAAGGCGAATATGTCGCCATCGCGCGCCACGACAACAAAACCTACCAGGCGGACTTCAAGGTCGAGTCGACCAAGGACCGCGATGTCGAAGTGCTGATGAAATAAGCCGGAACGGCTCCCGCTCCCCGCTCCTTCGAACAAGTCCTTGATCGCAAGCGCCGGCAAAGCTACTCGTCTCACCGGGAACGCTGGGCTTCACGCTGTCTCGCGCTTGAGCCCGGTTAAAAGGGAACGCTCATGTTGAAGGCCATTTTGCTGCTCCTGCCGAGCGCGATCGCGCTCTCCGTGCCGCTCTATAATCATATCGAGCCACGCCTCTTCGGCTTTCCCTTCTTCTACTGGTTCCTGCTGCTTCTCATTCCGGTCTCCTGCATCGGCACCTTTCTCGTCTATCGCGGAGAGAAAGAGTGATCGATCATTTGAACTGGACGGCGACGATCGTCTTCGTCGCCTTTTTTCTTTTGGTCACGGTTCTAGGCTTCGTCGCGGCGCATTGGCAGCGCGGCGATCTCGCCGACCTCAATGAATGGGGATTGGGCGGACGCCGCTTCGGCCCGTGGATTTCCTGGTTTCTGATCGGCGGCGATCTCTACACCGCCTATACGGTGATCGCGGTCCCCGCCGTCGTCTACGCGATCGGCGCCTACGGCTTCTTTGCCGTTCCCTATACGATCATCATCTATCCGCTGCTCTATGTCGCCTTCCCGCGGCTCTGGCGGCTCGCGCATCGCAATCGCTGCATGACGGCAGCCGATTATCTCGTCAGCCGTTTTTGCAATCGCTGGCTTGAACTTGCCGTCGCCTTCACCGGCATTCTTGCGACCATGCCCTATATCGCGCTGCAGCTCGTCGGCATGGAAAAAGTCATTCAGGCGCTTGGGTTTCAGGGCGAAGGCCTCACCAGCCATCTGCCGCTGACGATCGCTTTCATCATTCTCGCCGTCTACACCTATCGCAGCGGCTTGCGCGCACCCGCGATGATCGCCTTCGTCAAAGACATTATGATCTATATCTTCGTCATCGCCGCCGTGATTATCGTGCCGATCAAGCTCGGTGGCTATGGCGTCATCTTCGACAAGGCCGCCGACGTCTTCGCGCAAAAGACCGCGGCCTCGCATGGCAAAGTCGCTGCGGGCCTCTTGCTCGCGCCGCAGCAGATATGGCCTTTCATCACGCTCGCCATCGGATCGGCGCTGGCGCTCTTCATGTATCCTCATTCCATGACGGCGATCCTGGCGGCGCGCGGCGAGAAGGCGATCAAGGTCAATGCCGTCGCGCTCCCCGCCTATTCGCTTCTCCTCGGCCTTGTCGCGCTGCTCGGCCTGATGGCGCATGCGGCAGGCGTGAAAGTCGCCAATCCGCAAGACGCCGTTCCGCAGCTCTTTCTCAAAGTCTTTCCGGATTGGTTCGTCGGCTTCTCTTTTGCCGCGATCGCCATCGGCGCGCTTGTGCCGGCCGCCGTCATGTCGATCGGTGCGGCCAACACCTTTACGCGTAACATTTGGAAGCCCTTCGTCAACCCCACGATGAGCGGCGAAGACGAAGCGGTGCTCGCCAAGCTGATGTCGCTCATCGTCAAAGTCGGCGCGCTCGCCTTCATTCTTTTGATCCCGACCAAATTCGCGCTCGATCTGCAATTGCTCGGCGGCGTTTGGATGATTCAGATCTTTCCGGCTCTGATCTTCGGTCTTTTCAGTCACCGGTTCAGCGGCATTGGCCTGCTCTGCGGCTGGGTGGTCGGCATGGTGCTCGGCACGTGGCTCGCCTGGACGCCCGGCGCCTGGGTGCCTGTGCATGCGCTGTTTGGCACTGGGATCGCCGTCTATAACGGTCTCACCGGCCTCGCCGCCAATATATTTGTCGGGGTGGTTCTGTCCGCTTTGCTGCCCAAGACGGCGCAGGAGATCGCGACCGGCGCGACTGTTCCGCAGGAGAATGCGACGTGAAGAAGACAACCGTTTTTGTCAGTCTCGCTGCCGCTTTCTTCGCCGGCGCGAGCATCGCCTTTGCGCAGGCAACGGGTGCCTATTTCTTCGACGTCCTAAAAGAGCCCAATTTTAAAAATGCCTATACGGCGATGATGAGCGGAGCAACGCATCTGCCGTCATGGCTGCGCGAGATCACCGGCAAGGGCAATTACGTCGCGACGCCTGAGACACCGGCCTCGATCGGCGGCGTCGCTTATCGCCTTTTTCACGCCTGCGAGGCGCATGATTGCGCCGGCCATGAGTTGGAAGTGATGTTTTCGCCAGACGCCGCACAGGCCTATGGCTTGCTGATCGACGGCGACAAACCGCGCCGCTGGTTCGGCGCGCCGAATGCGGACCAAAAGGCAGCACTCACCAAAGCGCTCCAAGACGACTAAAGCGGCCTTCTTCGATCGGTCCTCCGGAAATTCAGCGGTCTTTGCGCCCTTCTCTCGACAAAAAGCGCCAGTTGAAATATTGGGAAGTTTCTCAACATGGCTACCGATGCCCGAGATTCCACAAAATGCGCGAAAATGGCTTGCCGACGGGACAGCGGATGTTCTCGTCTGCCTGCGCTTTTGCACGCGGTTGCCGATCAAGACGTTCGGTTTTGAATCGCCGCCTGCCGAGGCATCGATCGCTGCGGCCTCCGCCATGTTGCCGATTGCCGGTGCTCTGATCGGCCTTGTTGGCGCGATCGTCCTCTGGATCGCCGTCAAGCTCGGGCTCGCGCCATCGCTCGCCGCGCTTTTGGCCATTGCGGCGCTGATCCTCATTACCGGCGGCTTGCATGAAGACGGGCTCGCCGATTTTGGCGACGGTCTCGGCGGCACGACGCCGGAACAGCGGCTTGCCATTATGAAGGATAGCCGCATCGGCACGTTCGGCGGACTGGCGCTGTTGCTCGTCGTCTTCGGGCGGATCATGGCTGTCGCGCTGCTGGCGGACCACAGCCTGGGACTGGCGGCGACAGTGCTCATCGCGGCGGGGGCAAGCTCACGCTGTTTTGCGCTCGCGCCGCTTTATCTTCTTTCGCCCGCGCGCAGCGACGGACTCGGCGCCGCCACGACGGAGCCCATACCCTATGGGATCGCGATTGCCGTCGTCTCGACGCTTATCATCAACCTGCTTCCGCTCTTTGCGGGCGCGGGCTTCGGCCGAGTCATTTTGGCATTGATCTTGAGCGCGGCGGTGGCCTATGGCGTCACGGGTTTTGCGCGGCGGCTCCTGCAGGGACAGACGGGCGATGTTGCGGGCGCCACACAGCAGCTCGCCGAATTGACGTCCTACATTGTCTTTTCCGCGCATTTGTGATCGCCGCCGCGGCGGCGCGCAAATAAGCAATTGATTGCAGTCGATTGCGCGACGCGATCCCCTCGCTTAAGCTTGTCAAAAGTACCGAGGCAGCGTTCCAAGCCTTTGGAAAGCCTTCAATCTCGAGCGAGATGAGCGACCCGCCCATGACATCGACGCGTCCTCGCGCGCTGAATTTGCATTCTCTTGGATCGGTACCAATTTCTCTTCGCGACGAGGGAAAAGAGACCTCGGTTTTGGGCGACGACAAGAGGGAGGCTGCCGGCTTTTCCTTTTTCAGTCGCGGACGCCGCGAGAGCGTGGGTCACTACCGCGCCGACATCGACGGGCTTCGCGCCATCGCGGTTCTCGGCGTCATCCTGCTTCATGCCGGAGTCGATACGGTCCAAGGCGGATTTCTGGGCGTTGACATTTTCTTCGTGATTTCAGGCTTCCTCGTTCATCAGCAGGTCGCGACACGGCTCGACGCGCACCGCTTCTCCCTCTTTGCGTTCTACGGGCGAAGAATAAGGCGCACCTTCCCCGCCCTTTATCTCGTCGCTGTCATTACTTTGGTCGTCGGCGCGCTTCTGCTGATGCCCGGCGATTTCGATGCATTGTCGCGCAGCGTCATCGCGGCGAGCCTTGGCGCCTCGAATATTCTCTTTGGCATGCAGGCCGGCTATTTCGATCACAGCGCCATCACCAAGCCGCTGTTGCACACATGGAGCCTCGGCGTCGAAGAACAATTCTATCTCGTCGCGCCGTTCGTTCCCTTCGCCATCCGCCGATTCTCAAAGGGAGCGCGCTGCGGCATTCTCCTCGGGCTTTTCGCTGCCGATCTCATCTTTTGCATGATCGTCCAAGGCATCATTCCCGAGATCACCTTCTTCATGATGCCGCCGCGGCTGTGGGAATTCTTGCTTGGCAGTCTCGTCGCCGAAGGCTTTTTTCCGCAGATCCAACGTCAATGGATCGCCGAACTTGTCGGAGCGGTGGCGCTCGCCGCTTTGCTTTTATCTCTGGTCATGATCTCAGGCGCGGCAGCGCATCCTGGTCTCGTGACCCTCCTTCCTTGTCTCGCCACGGCGCTGCTCATTCATCTCGGAGCAACGACCCCAAGCTTCGCCAATCGCCTTCTCGGTCTTGCGCCCCTCGCCTTCTGCGGGCTGATTTCCTATTCGCTCTACCTCTGGCACTGGCCGATGATCGTCTTCGCGCGCTATGCGGATTGGGCGTTTACGCCGCTCGTTTTCGTGATCGGCGCAATATTGCTGTTTGGTCTTTCTGTCCTTTCTTGGAAATATGTCGAGACGCCGTTTCGTGATCCGGCCTCGCCATTCAAACGGCATGCGGTCCCGATATTGCTGAGCGGGCTTTGTCTCCTTGTCGCGTCGTCCAGCGCCGTTGTTGCGGCACACGGCTGGCCCATGCGGTTCTCATCCAGTGTCGCAGCGATTACCTCCTACTACGATTACGCGGATCGCCGCAATTTCCGTGAAGGTAGTTGTTTTATCACGACGAAATACGGCACTCCGCGCGATTTCGATCGGAGGACGTGTCTTCGCCTCTCAACCGAGAAGCCGAATTATCTGCTAATCGGCGACAGCCATGGCGCGCATTTCTGGGTCGGCCTGTCGCGCGTATTTCCGAAGATCAATCTCCTGCAGGCGACGGCTTCGGGCTGCAAACCGCTTATCGGCACGCAAGGGCTGCGCTATTGCGTCGATCTGATGCATGAAGTGCTCATCGACTTCCTACCCCATGCCAAGCTCGACGGCGTGATCTTCGCGGCAGCTTGGGACGAGCCCGATCTCGCACTTCTGAAATCGACATTGACCTATACCCAGGCCTATGTACCGAATGTGATCGTGCTCGGCGACATCCCCTCTCACAAGATCGACCTGCCTGATCTCCTCGGCCGCAGCCTCGTTGAACATCGGCCCGAACTTGTCATCGAAAATCAGTGGTCCTATCCGTTCGATATCGATCGAGAGTACAAGCCACTGCTCGGGCCGGGAAACTACGTGTCACTCGCCGATCTGCTCTGCCCGCAACACCGCTGCATTGTCTACGCGGGAAAAGATATTCCGCTGCAGTTCGACGCAAGCCATCTGACGACGGAGGGTTCGATCCTCGTTGCGCAAAAGCTCGCGGAATTGCCGCGCTTCGCCGACTTGGTCGAAGGGCGCAGCCTCATCCGGAAATAGCGAAGACCAGGCATAAAAATCGCGGCGGGTTTCTGGAAACCCGCCGCGGGAGCCGCCTCTGGCGCTGTCTCGCGACGCCAGAAGCGTAACTAGTCTCGCTTTTAGAGAGCGGCGAGATATTGGATCGGATCGACGGGCTTGGAGTCCTTGCGCAACTCGAAATGGAGCTGCGGGGTCGCGACATTTCCGGTCTGCCCGGATTTCGCGATGATCTGGCCGCGTTTGACTGTTTCGCCCCGCTTCACATCGATCTCGGCCGTGTTCGCATAGGCGGACACAAAGCCGTTCGGATGGCGGATGAGGATCAGATTGCCATAGCCCTTGAGTTCATTTCCGGCGTAAGCGACGACGCCGGCCTCGACCGCTTTCACGGGCGTGCCTTCCGGCAGAGCGATGTTGATGCCATCATTGCCGGCAAAGCCGCGGATGATGCGGCCGCGCGCGGGCCAGCGGAATTCCGGTGCCGCAGATGTGTTTTCGATCTGGCCCGTGGTGAGCGGCGCCTGATCGACCTGTCTCTTCGGCTCGGGCGACGATCCTGTATCGGTGAGCGCCACTTTCTCGATCTTCGCGGGTTTCGGCTCCGACCGCTCCGCCATCTTCGAGGCATGCAGGTGCTCGGCCCTGGCGATCTTATCCTCGCGCTCTTTGATTTCTCTCGCCTGTTTCCCACGCTCGGCCGCCGGCGCGGGGCCTTTCACGAAATGCAAATGCTCGGCGTGATTGACATTGACGCCGCTCGAGGCGGCGAGGGCCGCATTGTAGGTTGGAATGATCAGCCGCGTGCCGGGGCGGATCTGCGAGGCACTAGAGAAGCCATTGGTGCGCAGCAGAGCGGGTTCCGGAATGCCATAGCGGCGCGCCACGATCTCGGCCGTTTCACCTTGCGCGACGACGATGGGCATACCGCCTTCCGCCGTCCAGCCGGCAACGGACTCGCCGATCGGGGCGGGATTGTAATGAGCCGGCGCCGAATAGGACGCTTGCGAGTAATTTCTACCGGAATTCGAGCTGTAATTCGAGCCATAGTTCGCCGGCGGCAGCGGCTGCGAAGAGACCTGATCGTTGGGCTGGGCGACGCTGCCTGTGGGCGTGCGGTCCGAATTGTGGAACGGATTGCTGAACGGGTCGGAACTGGCAAAGCGTTCTGAATCGGCACAGCCGGCGAGCGACGCCGCTATGCAGCCAAGCACAGCCAGACGAAGGACCGGATGCGATCCGATGATCGACGCAATTCTTCCCATGACGCAACCCACACCCAAAAAACTCAGGCCTCATTAAGCGGCTCGCGGGTTAAGGAGCGCTTAAGGTGAACGGGGTGTCAGGGGGATCGTTCTAAGTTTAAGGTTAAAGAGGACTAGCTCAAAGGATGCGCGCGAGTCCCGGAACCAGGGGCTGCAAACGGCAGGGCCCACGCGGCGTCACCATAAGGCCATTCTTCGCTCGCGTGATCTCGACAAGCCTATACTGCCGGCTCCCGACGGGATCGGGCTTGCCCAAGACCATTTTGCCATCCGCCGCGAGCCGGTCGATGAGCGACTGGGGAATTTCCTCGACCGACCCGTGCACGAGAATGCGATCGAACTGGCCGGTATCGCGGGCCAGTGACAGGCCGTCGCCGAAGAGAACCGTCGCATTGGCGATGCCGAGAGACTCAAGCCGCAGGCGCGCCTCGATCGCCAGCGACTGGAAGCGCTCGACCGAGACGACATGGGTCTCAACGATATTGGCAAGGACAGCCGTTGCATAGCCGGAGCCAGTGCCGATTTCGAGCACGCGATGCCCGGGCGCAATCCCAAGGCCCTCGATCATCCGCGCGACAAGCCCCGGCTCGGACAAAGTCTGGCCGCAGCCGATGGGCAGAGCGAGGTCACGGCCGGCGAGATCGGCATAACGGTGCGGCACGAAGAGATCGCGCGGCACTTTTTCGAGCGCGCGCAATAGGGCGAGATCGCGAATGCCGCGCGCCCGCAACTGCAGCACAAAGGCTGCCTTTGCCTCGGCCCCATCTGATATCGCCATCAATGCGTTCGCCGTCACCGCGCGCCCGTCTTCCTTGGCCAATCGATATGGATCACTTCGACCGGCAGGACCATGCAGGTGAGTCCCCCAAGGAAAATCATGACGCAACGAAGGCCACTGCGCCGCAATCCTCTGCCTGCGTGCCGCGAAATTCACACTCTAATTTTGATCGGGCGGCAAACATTCCCATTGACGGAACGAAAATAGCGCCTTTGCGCGATTCGAGCCATCGCCGAGTGGCCAATGGAGCGGCTAATTGAAGAGCCGCGTATAGCGGGCAAGCGAGGCTTCGTCGGTCAGGTCGAGCCGCAGCGGAGTGACCGAGATGAACCTGTTGCGCAGCGCTTTCAAATCCGTGCCCGGCGGCGGCTCCGTCGTCTCGCGATCGAAGGCGATCCAATAATAAGGATTGCCGCGGCCATCGAGACGAGGATCGATGCGGATCACCTGCATGTCGCGGCGCCCTTGCACAGTGACCTCGACGCCGGCGACTTCCTCTGCGGCGCAGTCCGGGAAATTGATGTTGACCAGCACATTGCGGTCGATGCCTTCGGCGAGCAGCTTCTTGATGAGCCCCGGCGCATGATGCTCCGCGCAATCCCAATGCATGGCGTCGTGCCCTTCGGGACCATAACATTGCGACAGAGCGATCGAAGGAATACCGAGCATCGTGCCTTCCATCGCGCCAGCGACCGTGCCGGAATAGGTGATGTCGTCGGCGATGTTCTGGCCGCGGTTGACGCCAGAAAGGACGAGATCGGGCTTTTCGCCCTGCATGATCGAGCGCACGCCCATGATGATGCAATCGGTCGGCGTGCCTTTGACCGCGAAGCGGCGTTCGGAAATCTTCCGCAGCCGCAGAGGATCGTTCAGCGACAGGGAATGGGCGACGCCGGATTGATCATATTCCGGCGCGACCACGAGCACATCGTCCGAGAGGGCGCCGGCAATGCGTTCGAGAACGGAGAGGCCCGGCGCGTGAATGCCGTCGTCATTGGTGATCAGAATGCGCAAATCTAACTCTTCCTCTCGATCACGCTGAGCCCACCCATATAGGGCTGCAAAGCCTTTGGCACGCGGACCGATCCATCTTGATTTTGATAATTCTCAAGAATGGCAACGAGCGCGCGGCCGACCGCGACGCCGGAGCCGTTAAGCGTATGAACGAAAGCGGTGTCCTTTTTGCCCTCGGGCCGATAGCGCGCCTTCATGCGGCGCGCCTGGAAATCGCCGCAGACGGAGCAAGACGAAATCTCGCGATAACGATCCTGGCCAGGAAGCCAAACTTCGATGTCATAGGTCTTCTGCGAGGCGAAGCCCATGTCGCCCGTGCAGAGCGTGACGACGCGATAAGGAAGCTCCAGACGTTTCAAAACCTCTTCGGCGCAGCCGAGCATGCGCTCGTGCTCTTCGAGAGATTTTTCCGGCGTGGTGATCGAGACGAGCTCGACCTTTGTGAATTGATGCTGGCGGATCATGCCGCGCGTGTCGCGCCCCGCCGCGCCCGCCTCGGCGCGGAAACAGGGAGTCGCGGCAGTAACGCGGATCGGCAAATCTTTTTCATCGAGGATTTTTTCGCGCACGAGATTGGTAAGCGGCACTTCGGCGGTGGGGATGAGCCAGAAATAATCGTGCCGATCAATGATGAACTTCTGCAATCCCTTGGTGTAAGGACCAGCCGAGGATTCCTCGGCTTCTGCGATAAGCCTTTCATGCTCGTCCGTAGGAATTTTTATGGTAGAGGAAAAAAACTGGTCCTCTGCAAACTTCGGCAATTGCGCCGTGCCAAACATGGCGGCGTCACGCACCAGGATCGGCGGATTGATTTCCGTATAGCCGTGCTCGCCTGTGTGCAGATCGAGCATGAATTGCGAAAGCGCGCGTTCGAGCCGCGCCAGTGCGCCTTTCAAGACGACGAAGCGCGCGCCGGAAATTTTTGCCGCCGTTTCGAAATCCATCAGGCCCAAAGCCTCGCCGATATCGAAATGCTCTTTCGGCTGGAAAGAAAATTTCGGTGGCGTGCCGACCCTGCGCAATTCAGGATTGTCGTTCTCGTCCTTGCCGAAGGGCACCTCGGGCAGAGGAATATTGGGAATTTCGGCGAGCGCCTTGTCGAGCGCGTTGATCGCATTTCGCTCGTCTTCTTCGAGCCCCGGCAGCGCATCCTTCAATCCGGCGACTTCGGCCTTCAAGGCTTCAGCCTTCGCGTCGTCCTTCGCCTTCATTGCCGCACCGATCTCTTTCGACGCTGCATTGCGGCGTTCTTGCGCGGCCTGCGATTTCGCGATCGCGGCTTTGCGCGTGTCGTCGAACGCGATCAGTTTCCCGGAAAGCGAATCGAGACCACGACGTTTCAGGCCTTGGTCGAAGACCTCCCGATTGTCGCGGATCCATTTGATGTCATACATGGCATTGTCTCGGGGCGGCGCGCCCTGACGAGATCAGCTCCCGGCCTCGGCTGCTGCCGCCGCCGCCCGCTGTTTCTCGATCCACGCAACCGAAAAGATCGACAGCTCGTAGAGGACGAGCCCAGGGAGAGCAAGCGCCATCATCGAAAAGAGGTCGGGCGGGGTCAAAATGGCGGCGCCGATGAAGACGAGAACGATGGCATAGCGCCGCTGCCGGCGCAGAAAATCCGCCGTCACGATGCCGACACGGCCGAGCAATGTCAGAACCACCGGCAGTTGAAAGAAAATCCCGAAGGCGAAGATCAGCGTCATTACGAGCGACAGATATTCGCTGACGCGTGGCAACAGCTCGATCTCGGCGCGACCCGGCTGTTTCGCCTGCTGCATGCCGATGAAGAAGGAAAGCAGATTCGGCATGACGACGAAATAGACGAGCAATCCGCCGATGGCGAAAAAGACCGGCGTCGCGAACAGATAGGGCGCAAAGGCTTTGCGCTCTTTCTTGTAGAGGCCGGGTGCCACGAAAGCATAGAGTTGCGCGAAGATGATCGGACAGGCGAGAAACGCCGCGGCGAAAATCGCGACTTTGATCTGGGTGAAGAAATATTCCTGCGGCGCCGTATAGATCAGCTTCGCGTCGGGGCCGGCGACATGCTCATAGGGCAGGAGCAGAATGTTGTAGATGCCTTTGGCGAAGAAGAAGCAGAGGACGAACAGCGCGACGAAGGCGATCAGCGCCTTGATGAGCCGCGCCCTAAGTTCGATCAGATGATCCATCAGAGGCGCCTGCGTCGCCTCGATATCGGCCTCGGTCATGGGGCGTCCGTCATGGAGAGTAGGTCAGACACGCTTGCGCAGCGGCTTGACATCATCGACATCGGCGGCCGGCCCTTGCACTTCGACCGCTGCGAGATCGTCGATGTCGTCATCCTGAAGATTGGCAACGGTACTCTCGGGCGAAAAACCTTCGGGCGCCGCCTCGCGGCATTCGATCGTGCGCACCACCGCCGGCTGATCGGCTTTGAGCGCTTGACCAAGGGGATCGCTGTGCGCCGGCGAGGGTAAGCTGGCATCGGCCGCAGCACCCGATGCCGCGCCGGTGGGCTTCATCAAATCCGCGCGGATGCCCGCAAGCGGATCGATGTTGAATTTTGTCGTGTCGAGTTTCGTCGCTTCGGCGATCTTGGCGGCTTCGGCCTTCACCTCTTCAAGATCGGCTTCGCGCATCGCTTCCATGAACTGGGCCTGGAAGTCGCTGCTGAGACGACGCAGTTTGGAAAGGATTTGGCCGAGCTGGCGCATGACGCGCGGCAATTCCTTCGGCCCAATCACGATCAGCGCGACGATGCCGATGATGATGAATTTGCCGGCGTCGAATTCGAACATGGGAGGTCAGCGGGCTTTCGAGAGCGTTAGGACAGGGACGAAGAAAGATGCACCCTCAGCCGAGTTTTTGCTGATCGCCGACCTTGGCGGCCTCCGCGGCCTTTTGATGTTCGAGCGCGCGCGTCGGTTCGCTGTCGGCTGCGGGCTTCGCCTCATCGTCGGCAAGGCCTTTCTTGAACGACTTAATGCCTTTGGCGACATCGCCCATGATGTCTGAAATCTTGCCCTTGCCGCCGAACAGGATCAGCACGATCGCTCCGACGACGATCCAATGGATGAGAGACCAACTGCCCACGGCAAACCTCCTATCGCGTTGGCTGGAACCTATGCTTGCGGCCTGATGAACACAAGGATTGCGGCATAATTCTTCAAGGGAGCCGGGGCTCATGCGCGCCCTGAAACTGGTTCGAAATCAAGATGTTCTCACCAGGGCCTCGCCCAAGCTCCGACTTTTGGCATGGAACGAGCGTGCAATTCATGGCAGGGAAATTAAGCATCACGAAGGTTGCACATGGCCGCAGCGGGACTGATCAGCGTCGCGAGCGCCTTTGGCCCCAAAGAGACGGCTGAGCGGCTAGAAGCCGCGATCAATGCTAAGGGGCTTACCCTCTTCGCGCGCATCGATCATGCGGCCGGTGCCAAGGCCGTCGGCATGGACTTGCGCCCGACCGAAGTTCTGATCTTTGGCAATGCCAAGGGTGGCACGCCGCTGATGCAGGCAGAGCAATCGATCGGCATCGATCTGCCACTTAAAGCCCTCGTCTGGCAGGATGCCGCCGGCAAGACCTGGCTCTCCTACAACGATCCGGCCTGGATTGCACAGCGTCACGGGGTCGAGGCGCCGCCGGTTGTTGCCGCTCTCTCCGCAGCGCTGGCAGGCCTCGCCAAGGCCGCGACGGAGGGCTGAAATCGTCAGGATTGGACGAGTTGCCAGAGCCGGTCGGCGGCTTCCATCTCGTTAAAGTGCTGCGCCCGCCGCGCCAAGGCCTCGGCATCAGTGCCCCAGAGTTTCATCTGAAAGTCTTCGTCGACATGGGCCACGCTCCAGGCCTGTTCGAGGCTGAGTAGGCCGCCAACGCGCGCCAGCGGAATGAGCGCCGAGCCGGTGAGCGTTGTCATCACGTTGAGACAGGCGAGCGCAAGGACCGTTCCCGCGCCGATGTCGGTGACGCGCGCGAGCGTGGCCGCCACCGCCTCCAAAGCCGCTGGCGGCTGGGGGATATGGACAATGCCTTCGACGCAGACGAACCGCGCGCCCATGGTCTCTGTGGCAAAGGCAAGGATCGGGTCCCAAGCTTCCGCCTGGGCGGCGACGAGGCTCTCGGGCCCCCCGGCGCGATAACAGACGAGATCGGTGCCGGCGTAATGGACGATTTCCGCCGCGACGGCCTCTTTGTTGCGCGCGACGCCATCGAGCGCCGCGTTCACAATCCGCGTCAGTGGCATCGACGTCGGATCGATCTCAGCGCCCTGCGCCTGCCATTCCGCCGCCACGGCCTCCGCCGCTGCCCGCGTCGGAAGTTGGAGCCTGGACTTGGCCGGGGTGAAGACAAGCTTTCCGTCGAGCGCCACCGCAAACTGCCCCTCGAACGGAACGGCTTCGGCGGTCTCGTAGAAGCGCTTCCGCACCTGCGGCTTCATGGCGAGCCGGGTTGCGGCGATCGGGTCGCTCGGCGCCGGCGGTTCGGATTTCATTGTCTCGTCCGGCATGGTGGTGCGATGCTGTGTCCAGCGAAAAATGCGCGCGACCTGTCGCGCAAAGAAGGCGGCTCGGCTACAATAAGCGGGAGATAGCGAGCCACCTTGGAAATCCAAGCCCGCTCCGATTTATACCGCAAATACAATGGGTGCGGCATTTATCGCAAGGCTCTCGATCAGTCTTGCGCCGGCTCTCAAATCGACCCATGACAGCGGCGCAGAACCATGACAGCGGCGCGATCACTGCCCGGCTGCCGGAGACATCAAATGGACAAAGAAGCGGAAAGGACGGAGTTTTCGGCCGACCGCGAAGAGGATCGGCTGCTCAGGGAGGACATCCGTCTTCTCGGCCGCATTCTCGGCGACACCGTCCGCGAACAGCAGGGCGCGGCGATCTTCGATCTTGTCGAGACGATCCGCCAGACCTCCGTCCGTTTCCACCGCGACGGGGATGAGACTGCGCGCCATCAGCTCGAAGACATTCTGCAAAGGCTTTCGCCCGCGGAGGCGGCGCAGATCGTTCGCGCCTACAGCTATTTCTCGCATCTCTCCAACAATGCCGAAGACCTGAACACGATCCGGAAGTCGCGCGCCGATGCGCTGGCCGGCATGCCGCCGGGGCCGAGCACGCTCGCCTGCGCTTTGCAGCGCTGCAAGGACGCCAGCATTACGCCGGAGACGCTGCGCGATTTCTTCGACCACGCCTTCATCATGCCGGTTCTCACCGCGCATCCGACGGAAGTGCGCCGCCGCAGCACGATGACGCGCGAGATCGCCATCTCGCATCTCTTGGAGCGCCGCGACCGTCAGCAATGGACGGCCGAGGAAGAGCAGGAAATCGAAGACAAACTCCGCCGCGCCATTCTCATCTTGTGGCAGACGAGCCTGCTCCGCCGCAACAAGCTGACGGTTCTCGACGAAGTGTCGAACGGTCTCACCTATTACAACTACACATTTCTGGAACAGGTGCCGCGCCTCTACCAGATCGTCGAGCGGCAGGTGCGCGCCTATGCGCCCTCTTTGACGGAAGCTGACATCGCCTCCTTCTTCCGGCTCGGCAGCTGGATCGGCGGCGACCGTGACGGCAATCCCTTTGTCGATGCCGATGTCGTTCGTCAGACCGTCGCGCTGCACGGCATGCGCATCCTTGCCTATTATCTCGACGAAGTGACACGGCTCGGCGCGGAACTGTCGATCAACGCGCATATCGTGACCGTCTCTGATGAGTTGTTGGGGCTTGCCGTGAGCGCCACGGATTCGCCGCCGCACCGCATGGCAGAGCCCTATCGGCGCGCGATCACCGCAATCCATGGCCGGCTTGCCGCGACCTTGCGCGAAATCGACCAACATCATCCGGTGAAGACGCGCGCCGCGAAGATGGAGCCCTACAAGGACGCCGAGGAATTTCGTCACGATCTCGATGTTATCGACCGGTCGCTCAGGGCGCATGGCGCCTATATCGTCACCCGTGGCCGACTGCGGGGGCTCCGGCGTGCCGCGCGCTGCTTCGGCTTCCATCTGTCGAGTCTTGATCTGCGCCAAAACTCCGATGTGCATGAGCGCACCGTCGCCGAGCTTCTCGAAGCGGTTGCGCCGGGCACAAATTATCAGGGCCGCAGTGAAGACGCGCGGATCGAACTTCTCGTCAAAGAGCTGGAGACGCCGCGCCCGCTCGCGTCGCCCTTCCTCACCTATTCCGACGAGACGCGAAAAGAACTGGCAATCTTCCACGCAGCAGTCGAAGCGCGCGCGACCTATGGGGAGGAAGTCATAAGGACGAGCATTATCTCCAAGACCGACTCCGTCTCCGATCTGCTTGAACTTGCCGTGGTGCTCAAGGAAGTCGGCCTCGTCAGCGCCGATGGCAAGAGCCACATCGACATCGTGCCGCTCTTCGAGACCATCACCGATCTGCAAAATTGCGCAAGGGTGATGGATCATGCCTTCTCGCTGCCGATCTACCGACAGTTCGTCGAAAGCCGCGGCAATGTTCAGGAGATCATGCTCGGCTATTCCGACAGCAACAAGGACGGCGGCTTCATCACCTCTGGCTGGGAGCTTTACAAGGCCGAGATCAGCCTCATCGAGACGTTCAAGAAGCACGGCGTGAAGCTGCGGCTCTTCCATGGCCGCGGCGGATCGGTCGGCCGTGGTGGCGGTCCGGCCTATGAAGCCATTCTCGCGCAGCCCTCCGGCGCCGTCGGCGGCCAGATCCGTCTGACGGAACAGGGCGAGATCATTTCGAGCAAATATTCGAACCCCGAAATCGGTCGCCGCAACCTCGAGACCATCGTCGCGGCGACGCTCGAGGCGAGTCTGCTGATGCCCGAGCATCATGCGCCGCGGCCGGAATATCTCTCCGCCATGGAGGAATTGTCGCACGCCGCGTTCAAGGCCTACCGCGGCCTCGTCTATGAGACGCCGGGCTTCGAGAATTATTTCTGGTCGTCGACGGTGATCACCGAAATCGCGACGCTCAATATCGGCAGCCGGCCGGCGTCCCGCACCAAGACGCGCCGCATCGAAGATCTGCGCGCGATCCCATGGGTTTTCTCATGGGCGCAGTGCCGGCTCATGTTGCCCGGCTGGTTCGGCTTCGGCGCCGCCTTCCGCGACTTTATGTTGGCGCATCCTGAAAACGGGCTCGAATTCCTGCAGGACATGCATCACGAATGGGGGTTCTTCCGCACGCTTCTGTCCAACATGGAAATGGTGCTCGCCAAGAGCAACATCGGCATTGCATCGCGTTATGCCGAACTCGTGCCGGATAAGGCGCTGCGCGAAGAGATTTTCGGACGCATCAAGGCGGAATGGGCGGATTCCGCCGAGGCGCTGCTCGCCGTCACCAAGCAATCGGAGCTGCTGCAGGACAATCCGTCGCTCGATCGCTCGCTGAAAATGCGCGTGCCCTATCTCGATCCGCTGAACCACATCCAGGTCGAGTTCCTGAAGAAGCATCGCGCCGCCGACGCGCAGGACGAGCAAATCCTGCGCGGCATTCAGCTTACGATCAATGGCATCTCGGCTGGCCTACGCAACAGCGGCTGATCCGTTACTGGATCGGCTTGCCTTCGAGGCAATCCAAGATAGCGATGTCGCGCTGCGTTTTGTCCTGTATCGCCTGGACTTGCGGATCCCTCGCGCAATGGAAGATGCGCATGGCGATCTTCGGCCCGGCCGCGATTGCGCATTGGATAAGGGCCTTGTGGCGCGATTGGTCGTCCGGAAAGTGCGACATGATCGCGGTGCGGCATTGCTCCAGGATCGCCTGGTCGCTGTTCTGATCGGGATTTGGCGCGGGGGCAGGCGCCGGAGCAGGAGCTGGAGCCGGCGCTATGTCTTCCGCCCAAGCCGGCGTCGTGAGAAAAAGCCCGATTGCGACCGCGGCAAAGAGTTTCATAAGTTTCCCCCTAAAAGCAATTCAACGCCAATTCTCGGCGGAATTGATCACGCCGGGACTGGCAAGGTCCAGCGAAAATTTGCGTGAACCTGAGGCCATTCAACGCTTCTCAACACGACAAAAACCCTCGCAATTTCTGAGGGATGCTATTCGGGCGCTGCGTCGATCGGGTCGTAGCGTTTCACATCGAAGCCGAACATATCGAAGCTCTTCTGCATGTGCGGCGGCAAGGGTGCCGTGACATCGAGCGTCCCGCCTCTCGGATGGGGGAGGACGAGACGCCGCGCCAGGAGATGAAGTTTGTGCTCGACGCTGTCGGGGACCGCCCGCAGTGGATCGTGCCGGCGCCGATCGCCAACTTCGCCATGATATTTCGGATCGCCGATGATCGGATGACCGATGGCTTCGGCATGCGCACGGAGCTGATGCGTTCGCCCCGTGATCGGCTTCATCGACAGCCAGGCGAGACGCGGCGCGACTTTATCGACGATCGTGTAATAGGTAACGGAATGCTGCGCGTCTTCATCACCATGTTTGGCGATGCGCATTTTTTCTCTCTGCGTATGATCCTTTTGATCCCTATCCCCGTGGGAGGCAGCGCCGCGTTTCTCTTCCATGCCCTCGCCCTTGGCAAGAAACAGGGAAATGCGGCCCTGCGCCGGCTTCGGCACGCCTTCGACGAGCGCCCAATAGATTTTCTGCGCCTTGCGCGAACGGAAAATTTCGCCGAGGTCAGCCGCCATGCGGCGCGATTTGGCGACGAGCAGCACGCCCGATGTATCGCGATCGAGGCGATGCACGAGCACGGGCCGTTCGCCAGCCTCATTGGCGAGCGAGGCGAGCATGCCATCGATATGGCGCGTCGTGCCGGAGCCGCCCTGCACCGCGAGACCGAAAGGCTTGTTGAGGACCATCAGGTCCTTGTCTTCATAGAGGATCATGTCGCGGATGGCGCGCGCGTCGGCTTCCGAGATTTTCGGCTTCGGCGCGGGCGGCGCGACCTCAAGCGGCGGCACGCGGACTTTTTGTCCAGCGGCAAGCCGCGTCGCGGTCTTCACCCGCGCGCCATCGACACGCACCTGGCCGGTGCGCACGATTTTATTCAGATGCGACAGAGACAGCATCGGCAGCCGCCGCTTGAACCAGCGATCGAGCCGCATGCCTTCTTCATCTTCGGTGACTTGTAGGTTTTGAACGTCCATTTTCGTCTTACTTCTGTGAACGCTCGCGCCTCAGCCGTTCCCAATACTCGAGCCGCTTCTTAATTTCGCGCTCGAAACCGCGATCGACAGGCTCATAGAGTGTCTGCCGCCCCAGAGCCTCGGGCCAATAGTCCTGGCCCGAAAACGCCTCGGACGAATTGTGATCGTATTCATAGCCCGAACCATAGCCTTCCGACTTCATCAATTTCGTCGGCGCATTCAAGATGATCTTCGGCGGCATCAGAGAACCGTGCTCTTTGGCCAACCGCTTGGCTTCGCCATAGGCCCGATAGGCGGCGTTCGATTTCGGCGCGGTCGCGACATAGATGACCGCGTTGGCGAGCGCCAGTTCGCCTTCGGGAGAGCCTAGAAAATCATAAGCGTCCTTCGCCGCATTGGCGACGACAAGCGCTTGCGGATCGGCGAGCCCGATGTCTTCGACCGCCATGCGCACGACGCGCCGCGCGAGGAACAACGGCGCTTCGCCCGCGTCCAACATGCGCGCAAGATAATAGAGCGCCGCATCGGGATCGGAGCCGCGCACAGCCTTATGCAGCGCGCTGATGAGATTATAGTGACCCTCCTGCGCCTTGTCGTAAATCGGCGCGCGGCGCTGCACGATCTCTGTCAAAGCCGCGACATCGAAGGATTCGCCGGGCTTGGCGGCGCGCCAGATTTCTTCGGCGAGAGTCAGCCCAGCGCGTCCGTCGCCGTCTGCCATGCGCAGCAGCGCCGCGCGCGCTTCCTCGTCGAGCGGCAGAGGCTTACCTTCGATCGCTTCCGCGCGTTTCAAAAGCTTTTCGAGCGCGTCTTCATCGAGCGGCTTGAAGATCAGCACCCGCGCCCGCGACAAGAGCGCGGCGTTCAATTCGAAACTCGGATTTTCGGTCGTTGCACCGATGAGCGTGATCGTGCCGTCTTCCATGACGGGCAGAAAACTGTCCTGCTGGGTCCGGTTGAAGCGATGGATTTCGTCGACGAAGAGCAGCGTGCCCTGCCCCACCGCACGGCGCTTGCGTGCCTCCTCGAAGACTTTCTTGAGTTCCGCGATTCCCGAAAAGATCGCCGAAATCTGCACGAAAGCGAGGTTCACCTCATGCGCCAGGAGGCCGGCGACCGTCGTCTTGCCCGTGCCGGGCGGTCCCCAGAAAATCAGGCTGCCGAGAGACCCTGCCCGAATGAGTCGCGTCAGCGCGCCGTCGGGGCCCAAGAGATGGTCTTGACCCGCGACCTCGTCGAGTCGCCGCGGGCGCAGACGGTCGGCCAGAGGATGCGGAGCGTCCTCTGAAAGGCCTGCGGCTTGGAAGAGATCGGACATAAGATTCAACCTGGGCGTTCAGCCCCATGCATTCGGCTGTGGACCTTGGTCTGGACGGCGCCTTACAATTATCAAAAGGTTAATGTTTGAGTGAGATTCAAGATAAAATGCGCCTCGGCGGGCTCGATTGAAGGAGTATTCATGCGCACGATCGCCTTCATCAATCAGAAGGGCGGCACGGGCAAGAGCACGCTCGCGGCCTGCCTCGCGGTTGCCGCCAAGGAAGCTGGCGAACGCGTCTTTCTGATCGATATGGACCCGCAGAAATCCCTTCTGAAATGGGGTCATCGGCGCAGGGATAAAGACCTACCCGTAGAATCAGTGACGGAATCGAAGCTCGAAACCGTGATTACCGCGCTCGGGCGCGGGCGCGTCAGCCTTGTCCTCATTGATACGCCGGCAACTGATTCGCCAGCGGCGGAGGCCGCTATGGCCTGCGCCGATCTCTGCATCATTCCCGCCCGGCCGACGATTTTCGATATCTGGTCGAGCGAAACGACAAGAGGCAAGCTGAAGACCCTCGGCCGCGATTATGTCTTCGCCCTCACCCAATGTTCGCCCATGCCCGACAACGCCCGCGTGCGCGACGGCGCGGCGGCGCTCGAGGCCATGGGCGCCCTGCTCCAGCCCTTCATCTGTGCCCGCGTCGATTATCAGGAAGCGGCCCGCCAGGGGCTCGGCGTCACGGAATTCGGCAGCGACGGAAAGGCCGCCGACGAGATGCGGCAATTGTGGTCCTCGGTTCAGCGCCGCTGCGCCATGCTCAAGCCCAATGGCAAAGGGACACGCGCGGCATAGAAAAAGCCCTGGAGGGCTTTCTCCAGGGCTTTTTCATGGGCTTGCGGGCCTGAGGTTGGACATCGCGCGTCACATCTTCCCGTGCGAATGCGTGCCGCCCTTGGCGCCCGCTTCCGAGGCAAGTTCGCGGTCCTTGGAGAAGCTGCGCTTCTCGTCGGGAACCGCCCTGCCCCCTTTGGCGCCCGCTTGCGCGGCGAGGGCATGATTCTTCGAAAAGCTGCGCTTTTCTCGCGGAACCGACTGCCCGCCTTTTGAAGCAATTTCCCGCTGCTTCGCCGGGTCCATTGACGCAAATCCACGTTGCGAATTCGCCATTCCCTTCTCCTTTATGAGTCTGGACGTCGAATCGATCACTGTGCGCAGGCTGAACCGCGCCTGCCTCAAGCCCCTAATGCACATTTGGTGCCTGGAGATCGAGCGCGAAGGTCGCGGTTGATTGATCGCCGACTTGAAAGCAAAACGCGACGTGGCCGATTGCGTTGCACGCATCGGCCGGCAAAAGGCGAGCGCGGCATTAAATTATGGCAATGGGAACCTTTCGGCGAAGGTGAGGCGCCAATCGTCACCGCAGCAGGGTGGTGATGATCTGATCGCCGCGCGCGATGCTGACCTTCCAGAAATCATAGGTGTCGCGCGTCGTCTTTTCCAAATCGCGCGTCGTGGCGATCTTGACGTCGTTCACCGACAGCACCACATCGCCACGCTGCAGATGGACTTCGGCTGCCCGCGAGCCCGGCGTCACATCAGAGACTACGACGCCGTCCTTCGGCGTTTCGATCGACAGATCGTCGGCGACGGCGGGCGAAAGATTGACGACGGTCGCGCCGGCAAAGGGCGACGGACCCGTGATCGTAATTGCATCGCGCGGCGGAATTTCCGGCGCGGAGGTGAGTTTGATCGTCAGCGTCAAAGATTTGCCGTTACGCAAAATCCCCACAGCGGCCGTCGAGCCAAGCGGTTTCGTCGCGAAGCGATAGCCGAAACTTTCGGCATCATCGATGGTCTGCCCGTCGATGCTGACGATGACATCGCCATGTTGGAAGCCCGCTTGGTCGGCGGGACCTTTGGGGATGACCTCGGTCACAAGCGCGCCGATCGGCCGATCCAATCCGAGCGATTCCGCGATCTCGGGGCTGATGCCCTGCAGACTGGCGCCAAGCCAGGGGCGCTTCACGCGCTTGCCGCCGCTTTTGGCGGTTTCGAAAATGATCTTCACCATATTGACGGGAATGCTGAAGCCAATGCCGACCGTGCTGCCGGTCTGCGTGAAAATCGCCGAATTGATGCCGACCACGCGCCCATTCATATCGACAAGCGGCCCCCCCGAATTGCCGGGATTGATGGCGGCATCGGTCTGTATGAAAAACCCATAGTCGGAAATGCCGACTTCGGTGCGCGCCAAGGCCGAGACAATGCCTTGCGTCACCGTCTGACCGACGCCGAAGGGATTGCCGATGGCAATCACGAGATCGCCGACCTGCAGCGCGTCAGAATCGCCCAGCTGAGCATAGGGAAACGGGCCGTGGCCGCGCAACCGCAGAACGGCAAGGTCCGTTCTCTGATCGCGCAGGATAATGTCGGCGTCGAATTCGCGCCGATCGGCGAGCGCCACCTTCACATCGGTCATGCCTTCGATGACATGGTTGTTGGTGACGACCATGCCGGAGGGATCGACCAAGACGCCGGAGCCGAGCGAGCGCGAGACCTGCTTGCCGGCGTGCGCATTGCCCTCGCCGAAGAAGTGGCGAAAGATCGGATCATCAAAAAGCGGATTGCGCGGAATCTCTTCCGTGCGCGAGGCGTAGACGTTGACGACAGCGGGCTGGATCTTTTTGACGACGGGCGCGAAAGAGAGCGTGATCTCAGCGCGGCCCGAGGGCAACTCGCGCGTCGCATCAGCCGCGGCGGGCGCGATGCTCGTCGCACAAAGAGCGAGCACGGCGCTCAACGCCCAAAGCCGCCGCAACAGATGAGAGCCGCACGCGCGATCTGCCATGTCATTGCTTCCTGACGAACGAACTCAAGAGCCCCCGCGCGCCAAGGGTTCGATCAGGCGGCTTCTTCTTTCTTTTCAGGCACGGGACCGGAGTCCTTGCCCCTCGCCTCGACGTCGCGATCGACGAATTCGATGACCGCCATCGCCGCATTATCGCCAAAGCGGAAGCCCGCCTTCAGCACGCGGGTATAGCCGCCGTGGCGATCCTTGTAGCGCGGCGCCAGCACCTCGAAGAGCTTTTTGACGAGCTCCGCGTCTTTGATCTCGGAGATTGCCTGCCGGCGCGCGTGAAGATCGCCGCGCTTACCGAGCGTCACGAGTTTCTCGACGACGGGACGAAGATCCTTCGCCTTCGGCAAGGTCGTGACGATCTGCTCGTGCTTGATGAGGGCTTGCGACATATTCGCGAACATCGCCTTGCGATGTTCATGCGTGCGATTGAAGCGCCGCTTGGCGCGTCCGTGATACATGGCCTGCTCCTGTTTTTACGGTGCGCCGTGCCAAGGGTCGACCGTCTATTCTATTTCCCTCTCCCGCAAGCGGGAGAAGGTTGCGCAACTCAATAATGCTCTTCGAAGCGCTTGGCCAGCTCTTCGATGTTCTCCGGCGGCCAGCCGGTGACTTCCATGCCGAGATGGAGACCCATCTGGGCGAGGACTTCCTTGATCTCATTGAGCGACTTGCGGCCGAAGTTCGGCGTCCGCAGCATTTCGGCTTCGGTCTTCTGAATGAGATCGCCGATATAGATGATGTTGTCGTTCTTCAAGCAGTTGGCCGAACGCACCGAGAGTTCGAGTTCGTCGACCTTCTTGAGAAGCGCCGGATTGAAGGCGAGCTCCGGAATCGACGGGCTGACTTCCTCGCGGCGCGGCTCTTCGAAATTGACGAAGACATTGAGCTGATCCTGCAGAATGCGCGCGGCGAAAGCGATCGAATCCTCGGGGCTCACGGCACCGTTCGTCTCGATCTCCATCGACAGCTTGTCATAATCGAGGATCTGGCCTTCGCGCGTATTCTCGACGCGGTAGCTGACCTTCTTGACCGGCGAATAGAGGCTGTCGATCGGGATGAGGCCGATCGGCGCGTCTTCGGCGCGGTTGCGGTCCGCAGCGACATAGCCCTTGCCCGTGTTGACAGTGAATTCCATGCGGATTTCAGCGCCTTCGTCGAGCGTGCAGATGACGAGATTGGGATTGAGAATCTGAACGTCACCGACGGTGCCGATGTCGCCAGCCGTGACCTTGCCCGGTCCCTGCTTCTTCAGCACCATGCGCTTGGGCCCATCGCCCTGCATCTTGATGGCGATGTCCTTGATATTGAGGACAATGTCGGTCACATCCTCGCGCACGCCCGGGATCGACGAGAATTCGTGCAGAACGCCGTCGATATGAACCGAGGTGATGGCCGCGCCCTGCAAAGAAGAGAGCAAAATACGGCGCAAGGAATTGCCGAGCGTGACGCCGAAACCGCGCTCGAGCGGCTCCGCCACGACCGTCGCGAAGCGCTTCGAGTCGTCGCCGGAGGCCACTTCAAGCTTGTTCGGCTTGATCAGCTCTTGCCAATTTTTCTGAATCACGTTCGCATCCTTCAATGAAAGAGCCTGGACCCGCACCCCGCCAATTACACGCGGCGGCGTTTGCGTGGCCGGCATCCGTTGTGCGGGATCGGCGTCACGTCGCGGATCGACGTCACGGTGAATCCCGCCGCTTGCAATGCGCGCAGAGCCGACTCCCGCCCCGAGCCCGGTCCTGAAACTTCAACTTCGAGCGTCCGCATCCCATGATCGGCCGCTTTGCGGGCCGCATCTTCGGCCGCCATTTGCGCCGCATAAGGAGTCGATTTGCGCGACCCCTTGAACCCCATCGTTCCGGCCGACGACCAGGAAATCGTATTGCCCTGGGAATCGGTAATCGTGATCATCGTGTTGTTGAACGTCGAATTGACGTGCGCGACGCCCGACACGATGTTTTTACGCTCACGCTTGCGTACGCGGGTTGCGTCCTTTGCCACTCGTCCCTCCAACGCGCCCGTAATGCCAGGCGCTCAGGCTTCTATGAAGGCTTTGCCTTCGGTGATTGCGCCAGAGGCGCGCTGACGCGTTCTCGATAAACACGAGAACACGGAAACTCTCGTGTCTCTTACTTCTTCTTGCCGGCGATAGGCTTGGCTTTGCCCTTGCGGGTGCGCGCATTGGTGTGCGTGCGCTGGCCTCTGACCGGCAGCTGGCGGCGATGACGCAGGCCGCGGTAGGAGCCGAGATCCATCAGACGCTTGATGTTCATTGCCACTTCGCGGCGGAGATCGCCTTCGACCATATAATCGCGGTCGATGGTCTCGCGGATCTGCAGCACTTCGGCATCGGTCAACTGAGACACGCGCCGCTCCGGCGGAATGTGAACCTTTTCACAAATCTCTTCGGCCTTCTTCGAGCCGATGCCGTGAATATATTGGAGCGCGATGACCACGCGCTTATTGGTCGGAATATTGACGCCGGCGATACGTGCCACGAATCATTCTCCATGTGAAAGGCCGCAAAAGCGGCGCGAAACCCGCGTCCGGTGGAGGCCGGCCCTTGCGGGGTGCCCAACATACAAAGCTCCGCGCTTGCAGGAAGCCGGAGCCCGATGAATGAAGCTGGAAACCACGCTTTTATTGGTGGCGACGGGGGGCGTCAACCGCCATTTGGGACGTTAACCCCATATAGGAGCGATCCGACCGCCTCGCCAGACCTGGGAGGCCCACCACGGGTCAGCCCAGGGGACCCAAAAGCCCGTCGATCGCCTTCGAGACCTCGTCGATGGGGGCCATGCCGTCCACCGTCTTGAGTCGGCCCGATTTGGCATAATAGGCCGAGACGGGCGCCGTCTGGGTCCTGTAGGCCGTGAGACGCGTCCGGAAGGCCTCTGGATTGTCGTCGGCGCGCACCGGCTGGCCAGCCGCCTGCATTTCCTTGACCCGATGCGCCATGCGGTCGTGCAGCGCGTCTTCATCGACCTTCAGCTCGATCACGGCGTCGAGGTCCATGCCCTTGTCGGCCAGCATCACATCGAGCGCCTGGGCCTGCTGAACGGTGCGCGGAAAGCCATCGAGAATGAAGCCGCGCGCAGCGTCGGGCTGCTGGATGCGGTCGGCGACAATGCCGACGACGATATCATCGGAGACAAGGGCGCCCGCATCCATGATCGATTTGGCTTTAAGGCCAATGGGCGTTTTGGCGGCAACGGCGGCGCGCAACATGTCGCCGGTCGAGAGTTGCGGGATTGCATATTTCTGCGTGAGCCTGGCCGATTGCGTTCCTTTCCCCGCTCCCGGTGGCCCCAGCAGAATAAGCTTCATTTTCGCTTCCCCCGCAGCTTGGCTTTCTTGACCAAGCCTTCGTATTGGTGGGCCTGCAGATGGCCGTGGATCTGCGCCACAGTATCCATCGTCACGCTGACGACGATCAACAGCGACGTGCCACCAAAATAGAACGGGATGGCAGCGTAGGAAATCAGCATTTCGGGGATGAGGCAAATCAAAGCGAGATAGGCGGCACCGATGACGGTGATGCGCATCAGCACTTTGTCGATATATTGCGCGGTGCGCTCGCCGGGCCTGATGCCCGGAATGAAGCCGCCGTGTTTTCTCAAATTGTCCGCCGTCTCCGTCGGATTGAAAACGATCGCAGTATAGAAGAAGGCGAAGAAGACGATGAGGCCGAGATAGGCGACCATATAAAGCGGCCGTCCATGACCGAGATAGGTGGTCAGCGTCGAAAGAATGCCGTTGCCGCCGCGCTGAGCCGAGAAGTTGGCGATCGTCGTCGGCAACAGCAGAAGCGAAGACGCAAAGATTGGCGGAATGACACCTGAGGTATTCAGTTTCAATGGCAGGAAGGAAGTCTGCCCCTCATAGACGCGATTGCCTTGCTGGCGTTTCGGATAGGTGATGAGAAGACGGCGCTGCGCGCGCTCCATGAAGACGATGAAGCCGATGACAGAAATCGCCATCACCATGACGGCGATGATGAGGCCCGTCGACAAAGCGCCCTGGCGACCGAGTTCGAGCGTGTTGATGACCGCATTCGGCAGCGCCGCGACAATGCCGGCAAAAATGATCAGCGAAGAGCCGTTGCCGATGCCGCGCGAGGTAATCTGCTCGCCGAGCCACATCAGGAACATCGTGCCGCCGGTCAGCGTCAGCACGGTCGAGATGACAAAGAAGATGCCGGGATTGCTGACAATGCCCGCTTGGCCCTGCAGGCCGACCGCGATGCCATAGGCCTGAAAGGCGGCGAGCACGACCGTCAGATAGCGCGTGTATTGATTGATGACCTTGCGGCCGGACTCGCCCTCTTTCTTCAAGGCCTCGAGCGTCGGAAAGACGCTGGTCAGAAGCTGAATGATGATCGAGGCGGAGATATAGGGCATGATGTTCAGCGCGAAAATCGCCATGCGCTGAACGCCGCCGCCGGAAAACATGTTGAACATGCCCAAGACGCCCGTGGACTGCGTCTTGAAAAAATGCTCCCACGCGGTCGGATCGATTCCGGGTAGCGGAATATAGATTCCGAGCCGATAGATGATCAGCGCGCCAAGCGTGAACCAGATGCGCTTCTGGAGTTCTTCAGCCTTCGCGAAGGCACCCCAGTTGATGTTCGCTGCAAGCTGTTCGGCGGCCGATGCCATGAGATGCTCCGCGCGGCCTTTGGGATGCCGCTAAGACCCGAAGGAACCTCGCGGGCAAAGACAGCCGTAACCCGCCATGCCGTGCCCGTGAGATGATTGACCCAGACTCTTCACAAGGTGGCGCCTGAGTGGCGGCGGTTCAAGACCGGCGCAACGAGCCGGTCAGCCCGCTCAACCGCTCTGGGCTGGCGTCGCCTCCGTGGTGAGCAGTTTCACGCTGCCGCCGCGTTTTTCGATTGCTGCGATGGCCGATTTCGATGCCGCTGCAACTTCGAACGTCAACGCCACACCGATTTCGCCGGTGCCGAGAATCTTGACGCCGTCGCGCGGCCGCGAACAAAGGCCGGCTTTGATCAAGGTATCGACGGTGACAGGCGCATCTTTCGCGAGCTTGCCCGAGTCGACCGCGGCCTGAATGCGACCGAGATTGACTTCGTTGTAATCCGTCGAGGTGAGCGGCGTGAAACCGCGCTTCGGCAGACGCCGATGCAGCGGCATCTGACCGCCTTCAAAGCCTTTGATGCGAACGCCGGTGCGCGCCTTCTGACCTTTGACGCCGCGTCCGCCCGTCTTGCCCTTGCCAGAACCGATGCCGCGGCCGATCCGCATGCGCTCCTTGGAGGAGCCGGGATTGTCTTTGATGTCGTTGAGTTTCATCGTCATCACTCCGCCTCGACGACGCGGACGAGATGCTTGACCTTGGCGATCATGCCGCGCACCGCGGGCGTGTCGCTATGGTCCGCTCTGCGACCGATCTTGTTCAATCCCAAGCCGACCAGCGTCGCGCGCTGCGTGCTCGGGCGCCCGATGGGGCTTGCCGTCTGCTCGACGGTGATCGTGGACTTGCTGGTCTTCTTCGGTGACTTAGGCATCGCCCGCCCCATCCGCTTCGGCGCCTTGGCGGCGTCCCTGCAATGTCGAGACCTTCATGCTCCGGCGGGCCGCCACGATGCGCGGCGAATCCTCTTGCTGCAGAGCATTAAAAGTTGCCCGGATCATGTTGTAAGGATTTGACGATCCCTGCGATTTGGCGACGACGTCATGCATGCCCAGCGTCTCGAACACGGCGCGCATCGGACCGCCGGCGATGATGCCTGTGCCGGCCGGCGCGGCGCGCAGAATGACGCGGCCGGCGCCGTGGCGGCCGGCAACATCATGATGCAGCGTGCGGCCTTCGCGCAGCGGCACGCGGATCAGCGCATGTTTCGCCGATTCCGTCGCTTTGCGGATCGCTTCCGGCACTTCGCGCGCCTTGCCATGGCCGAAGCCGACGCGGCCCTTCTGATCGCCGACAACGACGAGCGCGGCGAAGCCGAATCGACGTCCGCCCTTCACGACTTTCGCGACGCGGTTGATGTGAACCAGGCGATCGACGAATTCGCTGTCTTCGCGATCGCGGCCGCGCCCACCGCCACCTTCTTGTCCTTCACGTGCCATCTTGCTTCCGTTCTCTCGTCACTTGCGCGGCGGGTCCACCCCTGCCGCTCGCTTCGAATTCTCTTTTCACCACGTGATCTTCATCCGAAAAGTCTGCAACTTTTCGGGATCACGCTTTATATTTTCAAGCCCGCTTCGCGCGCACCTTCCGCAACCGCCTTGACGCGGCCGTGGTACATATAGGCACCGCGGTCGAAAATCACTTCCTTGACGCCCGCAGCGATCGCCCGCTCGGCAATTTGTTTGCCAACCGTCTTCGCGGCCTCGATCGTCGAGCCCTTTTTCAAGGCCTCGCGATTGGCCTTTTCAAGCGAGGATGCCGACGCAATGGTCCGGCCCGCATCATCGTCGATGATCTGGCAATAGATTTGCATCGACGTGCGATGCACGGACAGGCGCGGCTTGCCATAAGCGCGCGCCCGCACCGATCGCCTGACCCGCGACTTGCGACGCTCTGCCGCCTTGTTGCCCTTCGCCATAACGGCGCTCCTTCAATCGCTTCTGGCCCACAGCGGAGCCGGTTACTTCTTCTTGCCTTCCTTGCGGAAGATGAACTCGTCGACATATTTCACGCCCTTGCCCTTATAGGGCTCCGGCGGACGCAGGCCGCGAATTTCGGCGGCGACCTGCCCCACCTTGCGGCGATCCGTGCCGGTGATCGTGATCTCGGTCGGCTTCGGCGTCACGATCGAAATGCCTTCCGGGATCGGAAACTGCACATCGTGGCTGTAGCCGAGCGACAGCTGCAAATTCTTGCCCTGCACGGCGGCCCTGTAGCCGACGCCTGTGATCTCGAGCTTCTTCTCGAACCCCTTGGTCACGCCGACGACGAGATTGTTGACCATCGCCCGCGTCATGCCCCACATCGCCCGTCCGCGCTTCGTCTCGACGCGCGGATCGACCGTGATCTGATTGTTGGCGAAGGCGACCGCGACTTCCGCAGGTGCGGTGAAGCGCAATTCGCCCTTGCTGCCCTTGATGGCAATCGCCTGGCCATCGACTTTCGCCGTGACCCCCGAGGGGATGGTGACAGGCTTTTTTCCGACGCGGGACATGACTTAAATTCCTCGTTCGTTCATTCCATTCGACGCATGGTCTTGTCCGAAAAGTCTGCAACTTTTCGGGACCATGCGTTAGAACACCTTGCAGAGCACTTCGCCGCCGACATTGGCTTCGCGTGCCGCATGATCCGCCATCACGCCTTTCGGCGTCGACATGATCGTGATGCCAAGACCATTCGCGACTTGCGGCATCTCATCGACACCGGCATAGACGCGCCGGCCCGGCTTGGAGACGCGCTGAATCTCGCGAATGACCGGCTGGCCGTCGTAATATTTGAGCTCGATTTCAAACTCGGTGCGGCCATTGCCATATTCCGTCGTCGAATAGCCGCGGATATAGCCTTCCGCCGCCAAGACGTCGAGCACATGGGCGCGCAGCCGCGAGCCGGGGCTCTGGACCTTCCCCTTGCGGCGCATCTGCGCATTGCGGATGCGGGTGAGGAGATCCCCTAAGGGGTCGTTCGTTGCCATCAGCGCCCCCTCACCAGCTCGACTTCACAAGACCGGGAATCAAACCGCGCGATCCAAGATCGCGGACCGCGATACGCGACATCCTCATCTTGCCGATGAAGGCGCGCGGGCGGCCTGTCACTTCGCAGCGGTTGCGGATGCGAACCGCCGCCGAATTGCGCGGCAGCTCGGCGAGCTTGAGGCGCGCCGCGAAGCGCTCTTCGAGCGTCGCGTTCGGGTCAGCCGCCACCGTCTTCAGCTTCTTGCGCCGTGCCGCATATTGCTTCACGAGCTTCATCCGGTGCTTGTTTTTTTCGATCGAACTTTTCTTCGCCATAAAATCTCTACCTCTGGTTTCCGCGTTTGAAGCCGATCGGCCTCACTGCCGGAACGGGAAGTTGAACGCTCTCAAGAGAGCGCGCGCCTCGTCATCCGATTTGGCGCTGGTGCACACGATGATATCCATGCCGAGAACGCTCTCGGCCTTGTCGTAGTCGATTTCCGGGAACACGAGATGTTCCTTGATGCCCAAGGCATAATTGCCCCGGCCGTCAAAGCTCTTCGGATTGAGACCCCGAAAGTCTCGAACCCGCGGCAGAGCAATGGTCACCAGACGGTCGAGGAACTCGTACATCCTTGTCTTCCGCAGCGTGACTTTCGCGCCGATCGGCATGTTCTCGCGGACCTTGAAGGTCGCGATCGCCTTGCGCGCGCGGGTCACGATCGGCTTTTGCCCGGCGATAAGCGCCAGATCGGACGCCGCCGCCGCCACTTTCTTCGTATCGTTCACCGCTTCGCCGACGCCCATGTTGAGCACGATCTTCTCGATCACCGGCACTTCGAGCGCGTTCTTATAGCCGAACTGCTCGATGAGCTGCGGGCGCACGACATCGACATAATGCTTCTTGAGCCGCGGTACGTAATCGGCCGGCACGTCAAAGGCCACCGCGGTGCCGCTCTCTTTCCTGGGAGCGGGCTTCGCAGCCTCTCTGGCCTTGGGGGCAGCCTTCGGAGCGGCCTTGGCCTCTTTCGGCGCCTCTTTGCCGGCGTCCTTCTTGCCGGCGTCTTTCGCGCCGTCCTTGCCTGGCTTGGCGGGCTTTGCGCCCTTGCTATCAGCCATCGATCAATTCTCCCGAACGCTTCGCGACGCGGACCTTGCGGCCATCATTGAGAATCTTGAAGCCGACACGCGACGCTTTTCCGTCTTTCGGATCGGCCAAAGCCAGATTGGACAGATGGATCGCGGCCTCTTTCGATAAGATGCCGCCCTCCTGCTTCACCGTCTGGCGCTGATGTCGCTTGACGACATTGACGCCGCGCACGACCGCGCGATGGTCCTTCGGCATCACTTCCAAAACCTCGCCGGAGCGTCCCTTGTCGCGGCCGGCGAGAACGACGACCCTGTCGCCCTTCTTGATCTTAGCCGCCATCACAAAACCTCCGGAGCAAGCGAGATGATCTTCATGTGGTTCTTGGCGCGCAATTCGCGCGGCACCGGCCCGAAGATACGGGTGCCGATCGGCTCGGCCTGATTGTTGATGAGCACGGCGGCATTGGAATCGAAGCGGATGACGGAGCCATCGGCGCGCTTGATGTCCTTGGCCGTGCGCACCACGACCGCCTTCATCACATCGCCCTTCTTCACGCGGCCGCGCGGAATCGCTTCCTTGACCGAGACGACGATGATGTCGCCGACGCCGGCGTATTTGCGCTTCGAACCGCCGAGCACCTTGATGCACATCACGCGGCGCGCGCCGGAATTGTCGGCGACGTCGAGGTTGGTCTGCATCTGTATCATGGCCTACGCCTTTCTTTCAGATCGGTTTCCGGATCGCCCGAACGGGCCGCCGGACTTCGCCTGAGGAGGACATGCCCCCCTGGATTTCAATTCACGGCTTCGCCGCGCCTTCGACGACCTTCCAACGCTTCAACCGCGACAGCGGCTTGGTCTCTTCGATCGCCACCACATCGCCAACCTTGCAGTGATTGTCTTCGTCATGCGCGTGGTAGTTCTTGGACCGACGCACCGTCTTCTTCAACAGCGGATGCGTGAAGCGGCGTTCGACCTTGACCACGATCGTCTTGTCTTGCTTGTCGCTGACGACGACACCCTGCAAAATTCGTTTCGGCATTGCCTTTGAGCCTTGTTATTTCGTGCGGCGGCGCTGAGCCGCCATGGTTTTCGCCTTGGCGATCTCGCGTCTGACGACACGCACGCGGGCGGTGTTTTCGAGTTGTCCGCTGGCCCGTTGAAAGCGCAGGTTGAACTGCTCTTTCTTGAGGTTCAGAATTTCCTGCTCGAGCTGGTCGTCGGTCATGACGCGCAGATCGGAGAGTCGCTGTTTGGTCTTCATCGCCAGCCCCTATTCCACGATGCGCTGAACGAAGCGGGTCTTGATCGGCAGTTTCGCCGCCGCAAGCCGCAGCGCTTCGCGCGCGACTTCCGTCGTCACGCCGTCGATCTCGAACATGATGCGTCCCGGCGCAATGCGGCAGGCCCAGAGTTCCGGCGCGCCTTTGCCCTTACCCATGCGGACTTCGACCGGCTTCTTCGACACCGGCACGTCCGGGAAAACGCGAATCCACACGCGGCCGACGCGGCGCATATGACGCGTCATGGCGCGGCGCGCCGCTTCGATTTGGCGCGCGGTCACGCGATCGGGCTCCACCGCCTTCAGCCCATACTGGCCGAAGTTCAAGGTGAACCCCGCCTTCGAGGAGCCGTGGATACGGCCCTTGAAGGCCTTGCGGAATTTCGTGCGCTTGGGTTGCAACATGATTCAAACTCTCGAATTTTCTTAGCTCTCAGGCCGCGTCGCGTTCGCGCCGGCGACGATCGCCGCCGCCACCCCCGCCACCCTGATGTTCCTGCTCGGCCATCTTCTTGTCTTGCGCCATCGGATCGTGTTCGAGGATCTCGCCCTTGAAGATCCAGACCTTGATGCCGCAGGTGCCATAGGCGGTATGCGCGGTCGCGGTGCCGTAATCGACATCGGCGCGCAACGTGTGCAGCGGCACGCGGCCTTCGCGATACCATTCGAGCCGCGCGATTTCCGCGCCGCCGAGACGGCCCGAGCAATTGATTCGGATGCCTTCGGCGCCAAGACGCATAGCGGACTGCACCGCGCGCTTCATGGCGCGGCGGAACGCAACGCGACGCTCGAGCTGCTGGGCGATCGAATCGGCGACGAGCGTCGCGTCGATTTCTGGCTTGCGCACCTCGACGATGTTGATCACGACCTCGGAGTCGGTGAGCTTCGCCACCGTCTTGCGGATCTTGTCGATATCGGCGCCCTTCTTGCCGATGACGACGCCAGGGCGGGCCGAATGGATCGTGACGCGGGCCTTCTTATGCGGCCGCTCGATGATGATGCGCGAGACGGCGGCCTGCTTCAAAAGCTTCATCAGCACTTCGCGGATCTTCATGTCCTCGTGCAGAAGCCTGCTGTACTCGTCCTTATTGGCGAACCAGCGCGAATCCCAGGTGCGATTGATGCCCAGGCGAAGGCCGACCGGATTGACTTTCTGTCCCATTCTTCCTCCTCAAGCCTCGGCGCGGGCTTCGACTTCGCGGACGATAATCGTCAAATTCGCGAAGGGCTTTTCGATGCGGCCGGACCGGCCGCGCGCGCGCGGGCTGAAACGTTTCATAACAAGAGCCTTACCGACAAAGGCTTCGGCGACGATCAGATCGTCGACATCGAGACCGTGATTATTCTCCGCATTGGCGATCGCCGACTGCAACGTCTTCCTCACGTCGCCGGCGATGCGCTTGCGCGAAAATTGCAGTTCGGCAAGCGCCTTCTCGACCGCCTTGCCGCGAATGAGTTGGGCGAGCAGATTGAGCTTCTGCGGCGAGACGCGCAGCATGCGCGCGACCGCTTTGGCCTCGTTCTCCGGCAATGCCCGCGGGGTCTTCTCTTTGGACATCTCAGGCTCGCTTGGCTTTCTTATCGGCCGAATGGCCGTGGAACGTACGCGTCGGCGAGAACTCGCCGAACTTGTGACCGATCATGTCTTCGCTGATCGACACCGGAATATGTTTGTGGCCGTTGTGGACGCCGAAGATGAGGCCCACAAACTGCGGCAGAATCGTCGAGCGACGGCTCCAAGTCTTGATGACATCGCTGCGGCCACTGGACCGCGCCGCCTCCGCCTTCTTCAGCATATAGCCGTCGACGAACGGACCTTTGGAGATCGAACGCGCCATGGCTCAGCCCTTCTTCTTGCTCTTGTGACGCGAGGTCACGATGAATTTGTCGGTCGCCTTGTTGGACCGCGTCTTCTTGCCCTTGGTCGGCTTGCCCCACGGCGTCACCGGATGGCGGCCACCCGAAGTTTTGCCTTCGCCGCCGCCGTGCGGATGATCGACCGGGTTCATGGTCACGCCGCGGTTATGAGGCTTGCGCCCCAACCAGCGCTGGCGCCCCGCCTTGCCGATCGAGGTATTCATATGATCGGGATTGGAGACCGCGCCGACGGTGGCGAAGCATTGGCCGAGGACGAGGCGCTGCTCACCAGAATTGAGACGCAAAATCACGTAGCCGCGGTCGCGGCCGACGATCTGCGCATAATTGCCGGCTGAGCGGACCATCGCTGCGCCCTTGCCGATCTTCATCTCGACATTGTGGACGATGGTGCCGACCGGCATATTCGCCATCGGCATCGCATTGCCCGGCTTCACGTCGACCTGATTGCCGGCGATCACTTCGTCGCCGATGGCCAAGCGCTGCGGCGCGATGATATAGGCGAGCTCATCATCGGCATAACGGATCAGCGCGATGAAGGCGGTGCGGTTCGGATCATATTCGATCCGCTCGACCTTGCCCGGTACGTCGAGCTTGCGCCGCTTGAAATCGATGATGCGATAGTTCTGCTTATGGCCGCCGCCACGAAACCGTACGGTGATGCGGCCGAGATTATTGCGGCCGCCGGACGAGTGCTGGCCTTCCGTCAATTGCTTGATCGGCTTGCCGCGGTAAAGGTCCTTGCGGTCGACGATCACCAATTGGCGAAGCCCGGGGGTGATCGGTTTGAATGTCTTCAGTGCCATGACAGCCTCGGCAATCCTTCCTTAGAGCCCGGTCGTGACGTCGATGGTCTGGCCCTCGGCGAGGGTCACGACCGCCCGTTTCACATCCGACTGGACGCCGCGCATTCCTTTGAACGTCTTGCGCTTGCCTTTGCGCAGGACGGTGTTGACGGATTCGACCTTGACGTCGAACAAACGCTCGATCGCCGCCTTGATCTGCGGCTTGGTCGCATCCCTGCGAACTTTGAAGATCACCTTGTTCTGTTCGGAGGCGAGCGTCGCCTTTTCGGTAATGACCGGCGCGATGATCAGATCGTAATGGCGGGTATCCGCGAATGATTTCGAGCTCATGCGAATCGCGCCTCGATCGCGGCGAGCGCCGCTTTGGTGAGGACGAGCTTCTCGCGGCGCAGAATGTCATAGACATTGATACCCTGTACCGGAAGCACGTCGATTTCGGGGATGTTGCGCGCGGCGCGAACGAAATTCTGCTGCGGCGTGGCGCCGTCGATGATGAGCGCGCTGGTGAGACCGAGCTTCGCAAACCGCGTCAAAAGCCCCGTGGTCTTGGGATCGGCCATCTCCATATCGGCGAAGATCATGATGCCGCCGTCACGCGCCTTGGCGGAGAGCGCATGTTTCAAGGCGAGCGCGCGGACTTTCTTCGGCAGGTCATGCGCATGCGAGCGCACGACGGGCCCGAAGGCACGACCGCCGCCGCGGAACTGCGGCACGCGCGCCGAGCCATGGCGGGCATTGCCGGTCCCCTTCTGCTTGTACATTTTCTTGCCCGTGCGCGCGATCTCGGCGCGGCCCTTCACTTTGTGCGTGCCGGCGCGGCGCTTATCGAGCTGATAGCGGATCATGCGGGCAATGAGGTCTTCGCGGGGCTCGAGGCCAAAAATCTCGGCCTTCAATTCGGCCGAGCCAGACTTCTTGCCATCGAGCGAGAGGATGTCGATCTTCATGGGGCTCATCCTTCCGCCGGTTGCGCGGGCTCAGTCGTAGCAGCGCCGTCGTTCGCCAAGCGGAACTTGCCCGGCATCGGCGCTTCTTTCGGCAAAGCCTTCTTGACCGCGTCGCGGACATAGATCCAGCCGCCGGCGGTGCCAGGCACCGCTCCTTCGACGAGGATCAGGCCGCGTTCGACATCGGTCTGGACGACACGCAGATTGAGCGTCGTCACGCGCTCGACGCCGAGATGGCCGGCCATTTTCTTGTTCTTGAACGTCTTGCCGGGGTCCTGACGGCCGCCGGTCGAACCATGCGAGCGATGCGAGACCGAGACGCCGTGGGTCGCGCGCAGACCGCCGAAGTTCCAGCGCTTCATCGGGCCAGCGAAACCTTTGCCCGTCGAAGTGCCTGTGACATCCACGAACTGGCCGACGACGAAATGATCGGCGGTGATTTCGGCGCCGACCGGCAGCAGGCTCTTTTCCTCGACCCGGAATTCGGCGAGCTTCAATTTCGGCTCGACTTTCGCCGTAGCGAAACGCGTGCGCTCCGCTTTGGGGACATTTTTCACCTTGGCACGACCGATGCCGAGCTGCACGGCGATGTAGCCGTTGCGCTCCTTGGTGCAATGCGCAACGACCTGGCAGCCGTCGACCTTCAGCACCGTGACAGGCACATGCTCGCCGCCGTCCGTGAAGACGCGGGTCATTCCGAGCTTTTGTGCAATGACGCCTGACCGCATGATCTATTCCCTCTGGCTTCGCAACTCATACGAAGCCCGATTCCTTCCAATTACAGTTTGATCTCGACATCGACACCGGCGGCGAGATCGAGCTTCATCAAAGCATCGACCGTCTGCGGCGTCGGATCGACAATATCGAGCACGCGCTTATGCGTCCTGATCTCGAACTGCTCGCGCGATTTCTTATCGACATGCGGCGAGCGGTTAACCGTAAACTTCTCGATCTTGGTTGGCAGCGGTATCGGCCCGCGCACTTGCGCGCCGGTCCGTTTCGCCGTCGACACGATCTCCTTGGTCGAGGAGTCGAGAATCCGGTGATCGAACGCCTTGAGACGGATGCGTATATTTTGGCCGTTCATGCTCTTTTCCTCTCGACCGTCCGTGGGCTTCCACGCCCGGCCGAACAGAACCTTCTGTCAGTTTGTTACTGTCTCAACGCAGTCGAAACGCTCAACGATACGGGCGGCGCGAACGCCGCCCGCATTTGACTTATTCCGTGATCGCAGCGACGACGCCCGCGCCGACGGTGCGGCCGCCTTCGCGAATGGCGAAGCGCAGACGCTCTTCCATCGCGATCGGCACGATCAGCTCGACGTCCATCGTCACATTGTCGCCCGGCATCACCATTTCGGTGCCGGTCGGCAGCGTCACGACGCCGGTCACGTCGGTCGTGCGGAAATAGAACTGCGGCCGATAGTTGGTGAAGAACGGGGTGTGACGGCCACCCTCTTCCTTCGTCAGAATGTAGGCTTCGGCCTTGAACTTCGTATGCGGCTTCACGGAGCCGGGCTTGCACAACACTTGGCCGCGCTCGACTTCCTCGCGCTTCGTGCCGCGCAACAGCGCGCCGATGTTGTCGCCCGCTTGGCCCTGATCGAGCAGCTTGCGGAACATTTCGACGCCGGTCACGATCGTCTTGATCGTCGGGCGCAGGCCCACGATTTCGACTTCATCGCCGACCTTGACGATGCCGCGCTCGACGCGGCCGGTCACGACCGTGCCGCGGCCGGAGATCGAGAACACGTCTTCGACCGGCATCAGGAACGGCAGCTCGATCGGACGCACCGGCTGCGGGATATAGTCATCGACCGTCGTCATCAGCTTGAGGATCGCGTCATGACCGATGTCAGGATTGCGATTCTCTAGCGCGCAGAGGGCCGAGCCGCGGGTGATCGGAATGTCGTCGCCCGGGAACTCATATTTCGACAGAAGTTCGCGAACCTCGAGCTCGACGAGGTCGAGCAGTTCCGGATCGTCCACCATGTCGACCTTATTCATAAAGACGACCAGCGCCGGCACGCCGACCTGACGGGCAAGCAGAATATGCTCGCGCGTCTGCGGCATCGGGCCGTCGGCTGCGGAGACGACGAGAATCGCGCCGTCCATCTGCGCCGCGCCGGTGATCATGTTCTTCACATAATCGGCGTGGCCGGGGCAATCGACGTGGGCGTAATGGCGATTCTTTGTCTCATATTCGACGTGCGCCGTCGAAATGGTAATACCGCGTGCCTTCTCTTCCGGCGCCTTGTCAATCTGATCATAGGCCGTAAAGGTCGCGCCGCCCGTTTCCGCCAGGACTTTCGTGATCGCCGCTGTCAATGACGTCTTGCCGTGATCGACATGACCGATCGTCCCGATGTTACAATGCGGCTTCGTCCTGTTAAATTTTTCCTTGGCCATGGCTTGGCTCCTCTAACCCCTTTTTCAGTGACATTCAGGCGTATTTGGCTTGAACTTTTGCCGCCTCGCCCGCGGGGACTTGCTCATAGTGATCGAATTGCATGGTGTAATTGGCACGACCTTGCGAGAAAGACCGCAGCTGGTTGACATAGCCGAACATATTGGCGAGCGGCACCATCGCATTGATGACGACCGCATTGCCACGCATGTCCTGACCCTGCACCTGGCCGCGACGTGACAGGAGATCGCCCATCACCGAGCCGGTGTAGTCTTCAGGCGTTGTCACCTCGACCTTCATGATCGGTTCGAGGAGAACGCAAGCGCCTTCCTGCAACGCCTCGCGGAATGCCGCGCGCGATGCGATTTCGAAGGCGAGAACGGAGGAGTCGACGTCGTGGTAGGCGCCGTCGACCAATGTCGCCTTGACGTCAACGACCGGGAAGCCGGCGAGCACGCCGGACCCCAGCACGCTGTTGAAACCCTTCTCGACGCCCGGAATAAATTCCTTCGGCACCGAGCCGCCGACGATCTTCGATTCGAAGCTCGTGCCGGCGCCAGGCAGCGTCGGCTCATAGATGATCTTGACGCGGGCGAACTGACCCGAACCGCCGGACTGCTTCTTATGCGTATAATCCTTCTCGACGCGGCGACTCATCTTCTCGCGATAGGCGACTTGCGGCTGGCCGATATTCGCATCGACCTTATAGGTGCGCCTCAAGATATCGACTTTGATATCGAGATGAAGTTCGCCCATGCCCTTGATGATCGTCTGGCCGGATTCCTGATCGGTCGAGACGCGGAAGGACGGATCCTCCGCCGCGAGCTTGGCGAGCGCGACGCCGAGCTTCTCCTGATCGCCCTTGGTCTTCGGTTCGATCGCGATCTCGATGACGGGATCGGGAAATTCCATCCGCTCAAGGATCACGGCATGGGCCGGATCGCAGAGCGTGTCGCCGGTGCGGGTGTCCTTGAGGCCCGCGAGCGCGATGATGTCGCCCGCATAGGCTTCCTTGATGTCTTCGCGATTGTTCGCATGCATGAGAAGCATGCGGCCGATGCGCTCTTTCTTGTCCTTCGTCGAATTGAGCACCGTCGTGCCCGATTCGAGCTTGCCCGAATAGACGCGCGCGAAGGTGATCGTGCCGACAAAAGGGTCGTCCATGATCTTGAAGGCGAGCACGGAAAGAGGCTCCGCATCCGTCGGATGCCGAACGATCTCTTCGCCCGTGTCGAAATCGACGCCCTTGATCGCTTCGCGATCGACAGGCGACGGCAGATAATCGACGACCGCATCGAGGAGCGGCTGCACGCCCTTGTTCTTAAAGGCCGAGCCGCAGAGAACCGGGACAAAGGTGACGGTGCGCACCGCCTTGCGGATGAGGCTCTTCAGCGTCGCCTCGTCGGGCTCGGTGCCGTCGAGATAGGCGGTCATCGCATCGTCGTCGAGCTCGACCGCCGCCTCAAGAAGATCGTGGCGATATTTTTCCGCCTGCTCGCGCAAGTCCGTCGGAATTTCTTCGTCGTGATATTTGGCGCCCAGACCCTCGTCTTCCCAGATGACGGCCTTCATCCGTACGAGATCGATGATGCCTTTGAAGTCCGACTCGGAACCGATCGGCAGTTGAATGCAGACGGGACGGCCGCCGACCTTGGTCTTGATGTCGTCGACGCAGCGATAGAAATCGGCGCCGATCTTGTCCATCTTGTTGACGAAGACGACGCGCGGCACATTATATTTGTCGGCTTGGCGCCATACGGTTTCCGTCTGCGGCTCGACACCTTGATTGCCGTCGAGCACGCATACCGCGCCGTCAAGCACGCGCAGCGAACGCTCCACTTCGATCGTGAAATCGACGTGACCGGGCGTGTCGATGATGTTGAGGCGCTTGCCGTTCCAGAAGGTCGTCGTCGCGGCGGACGTAATCGTGATGCCGCGCTCCTGCTCCTGCTCCATCCAATCCATCGTGGCGGCGCCCTCATGGACTTCGCCGATCTTATGGGACTTGCCGGAATAGAAGAGGATGCGCTCGGTCGTCGTGGTCTTGCCAGCGTCGATATGCGCCATGATACCGAAATTTCGGTAGTCTTGGATCTGATGAACGCGCGGCGGCATGGCTGAAGTTCCTTAAAAGGCGAAAAGGTCTACCAACGGTAATGCGAGAAGGCGCGGTTGGCCTCGGCCATCCTGTGCGTGTCTTCCCGTTTCTTGACGGCATTGCCGCGATTGTTCGCGGCATCCATGATTTCGGCGGACAGACGGTCTACCATCGTCTTATCGTTTCTTCCCCGCGCGGCGATGATGATCCAGCGGATCGCCAAAGCCTGCCGCCGCTCCATGCGCACTTCGACGGGCACCTGATAGGTGGCGCCACCGACGCGGCGCGAGCGGACTTCGATCGCCGGCGCGACATTCTCCAAAGCCTGCCGGAACACCGGCAGCGGCTCTGTCCGCAATTTCTGCTCGATCGACTCGAAGGCCCCGTAGACGATCGTCTCGGCGGTCGACTTCTTGCCGTCGTACATGATCGAATTCATGAATTTGGCGAGCGTGATATCGCCGAACTTGGCGTCCGGAATGATTTCTCGCTTTTCGGCCCGATGGCGGCGCGACATTCTCTTCGTTCCTCTTACTTCGGCCGTTTGGCGCCGTACTTCGACCGGCGCTGCTTGCGATTCTTGACGCCCTGTGTGTCGAGCACGCCACGCAGGATGTGATAGCGGACGCCGGGCAAATCCTTGACGCGGCCGCCGCGGATCATCACCACCGAGTGTTCCTGAAGGTTGTGACCTTCACCCGGGATGTAGCCGATCACTTCGAAGCCGTTGGTAAGACGCACCTTGGCGACTTTGCGCAAGGCGGAGTTCGGCTTCTTCGGCGTCGTCGTATAGACGCGCGTGCAGACGCCGCGCTTCTGCGGGCAGGCCTGCAGATGGCGCGCCTTCTCGCGGTAAATCTTTTCGTGCCGCGGCTTGCGGATCAACTGACTGATCGTCGGCATTCCTTGCCTTGCCTCTCGCCTTTTCCAATTCCCTCAGCCCGAATGCCGCGTATGCGACAGCCGGATATGCAAACGAACATCAGCGCCTTAGGCCCGGGGGCCTCCGGCGCTGGCAGTGCAGAGGACCAAGGCACCGCCTCGATCGTGCTATGGGGGATCGGGTTCGCCGATCCGATGTGACTGGTTCAGTCGCTGAAACCGACAGCGTTTAGGTTCGTAAGGCTTCAGGACGAGACGTCCCGAACAGAAAAGAACCTACGGCCTGTCGAAAGTGCGCGGAACTTAATGTTGTCGCCTCAGGCCGTCAACCCCTTACCCTCGCAAAATCAGCCAGGAAGCGCCGGGGAAGACAGCAATGGCGGCGGAAGGGACAAATGTCCGTTCCGCCGCCAATTCTTAACGCGTTCCGGGGCCTTTCCCAGCGCCAAAGTTGGCGCCGCGTCAGGTCTCGGCGTCAGGTTTTGGCCGGGCTCGACCGCTTTCCTGCCGACTCGGCCGGCGGCAGTTGCAGCTGGGTTTCGCCGGATTCGGCCTTGTGCGCCAAGATCATCTCGTCGCGGCCGGCGGCAATCGCCCGAAGCTTTGCCATCGCAGCACCGGTCCCGGCGGGAATCAGCCGGCCGACGATGACATTCTCCTTCAGCCCTTCAAGCGTATCCGTCTTACCGTTGACGGCCGCTTCGGTGAGCACGCGCGTCGTCTCCTGGAAGGAGGCGGCGGAGATGAAGGAGCGCGTCTGCAACGAGGCCTTGGTGATGCCGAGCAGCACCGGCGTGCCGGACGCCGGCTTCTTGCCCTCGGCAAGCAACTGCTCATTGGCTTCGTCGAGTTCCATACGGTCGACCTGCTCGCCGGCCAGAAATTCCGTATCGCCCGGATCGGTGATATCGACCTTCTGCAGCATCTGCCGGACGATCACCTCAATGTGCTTGTCATTGATGTTCACGCCCTGCAGCCGATAAACCTCCTGGATCTCATTGACGAGATAGGCGGCGAGTTCTTCGACGCCCTTGATTGCCAGGATGTCGTGTGGCGCCGGATTGCCGTCGACGATGTAATCGCCCTTCTCCACGATGTCGCCATCCTGGAGATGGATGTGCTTGCCCTTCGGGATCAGATATTCGACCGCCTCCACGCCTTCTTCGTTCGGAATGATCGAAATCCTGGTCTTGTTCTTATAGTCGCGCCCGAATTGCACCGTGCCCGAAGCCTCGGCGATGATCGCGTGATCCTTCGGCCGCCTCGCCTCGAACAATTCCGCGACACGCGGCAAACCGCCGGTGATGTCGCGCGTCTTTGCCGATTCCATCGAGACACGGGCGATGATGTCGCCGGCCTTGATCTTGCTGCCGGGCTCGACATTGAGGATGGCATCAACCGGTAGGTTGTAGCGCGCTTCGCCGCCGCGAAGCAGCTTCAAGATCTTGCCGTCGGGACCCTTCATCAGGATCGCCGGCTTCAAAGTTGCCGAGCGCTGGTTGAGCCGCCAATCGACGACCATGCGCTTGGTGATACCGGTCGACTCGTCGGCCGTCTCCGACATGGAGGCGCCTTCGACGAGATCTTCGAAATCGACGGCTCCCTCGACCTCGGTCAAGATCGGGCGCGTATAGGGATCCCATTCGGCAATCCGCTGTCCACGCTTGATCTTGTCGCCTTCGTCCACCTTCAGCCGCGCTCCGTATTGGATGCGGTGCACGGCGCGCTCGACGCCGTCCGGTCCTTCGATGACCGCCGCGACATTGCGCGACATGACCATCAAATCGCCGTCCGAGTTCCTCGCGACATGCCGGTTGCGCATTTTCACCGTGCCATCGAAATTCGATTCGATGAACGACTGATCCGCGATCTGCGCCGCACCGCCGATGTGGAAGGTGCGCATAGTCAACTGCGTGCCCGGCTCGCCGATCGACTGCGCCGCGATGACGCCCACCGCTTCGCCCATGTTGACGGGCGTTCCGCGGGCAAGATCGCGTCCATAGCACTTGCCGCAGACGCCGTTCTTGGCCTCGCAGACGAGCACGGATCTGATCTTCACTTCCTGGATGCCGGCGACCGTGAGCCGCTCCATGTGCCACTCTTCGATCATCTCGCCGGCATGGACGATGATGTTGCCGTCGAGATCCTTCAGATCCTCGGCCGAAGTACGGCCCAGGATACGTGAAGCGAGCGAGGCGACGACCTGGCCGGCATCAATGATCGCGCGCATGCGGATGCCGTTCGTCGAACCGCAATCCACCATGGTGATGATCGAATCCTGCGCGACGTCGACGAGACGGCGGGTGAGATAGCCGGAGTTGGCTGTCTTCAGAGCCGTATCGGCGAGGCCTTTGCGGGCGCCGTGGGTCGAGTTGAAATATTCAAGGACGGTCAGACCTTCCTTGAAGTTCGAGATGATCGGGCTCTCGATGATCTCGCCCGAGGGCTTGGCCATCAGGCCGCGCATGGCGGCGAGCTGCTTCATCTGCGTCGGCGAACCGCGCGCGCCGGAATGCGCCATCATGTAGATGGAGTTGATCGGCTTGTCGCGGCCGTCCTTATCTTTCTGCACGGATGAAATGCGCGCCATCATTTCTTCGGCGAGCTTGTCCGAGCACTTCGCCCAGGCATCGACGACCTTATTGTACTTCTCACCCTGAGTGATGAGACCGTCGTTGTATTGCTGCTCATACTCCTTGGCGAGCGCGACCGTCTCGGCAATGATGCGCGGCTTCGTCTCCGGCACGACCATGTCGTCCTTGCCGAAGGAAATGCCAGCCTTGAACGCCTCGCGGAAGCCGAGCGCCATGATCTTGTCGCAGAAGATCACCGTCTCCTTCTGCCCGCAGTTGCGGTAGACGATGTCGATCATGCTGGAGATTTCTTTCTTCGTCATCAGCTTGTTGGCGACGTCGAAAGTGATCTTCTTGTGCTCCGGCAGCAGCTGGCCAAGGATCAGACGGCCGGGCGTCGTGTCGAAGATCTTCGACACACGTTCGCCGTTGCCGTCGTAGCTCCACGCACGGCCCTTGATCTTCGTATGCAGCGTGATCGCCTTGGCATGCAGTGCATGCTCGATCTCGCCCATGTTCGAGAACATCATGCCCTGCCCCACATCACCGTCGCGCATCAGCGTGAGGTAATAGAGGCCCAGGACGATGTCCTGGCTCGGCACGATGATCGGCTGCCCGTTGGCCGGGTGCAGGATGTTGTTGGTCGACATCATCAGCACGCGGGCCTCGAGCTGCGCTTCAAGCGACAGCGGCACATGCACGGCCATCTGATCGCCGTCGAAGTCGGCGTTGAAAGCGGCGCAGACGAGCGGATGCAGCTGGATCGCCTTGCCCTCGATGAGCTTCGGCTCGAAGGCCTGAATGCCCAAGCGATGCAGCGTCGGCGCGCGGTTCAGCATCACCGGATGTTCGCGGATGACCTCGTCGAGGATATCCCAAACTTCCGGCTTCTCTTTCTCGACCAGCTTCTTCGCCTGCTTGACGGTCGCCGACAGTCCCTTCGCGTCGAGACGCGAATAGATGAACGGCTTGAAGAGTTCGAGCGCCATCTTCTTCGGCAGGCCGCATTGATGCAGCTTGAGTTCCGGACCGACGACGATCACGGAGCGGCCGGAGTAATCGACGCGCTTGCCGAGCAGGTTCTGGCGGAAACGGCCCTGCTTGCCTTTCAGCATGTCGGCGAGTGACTTCAGCGGACGCTTGTTGGCGCCGGTGATCACACGGCCACGACGTCCGTTGTCGAACAGCGCATCGACCGCCTCTTGAAGCATGCGCTTCTCGTTGCGGATGATGATGTCCGGCGCGCGCAGTTCGATCAGCCGCTTCAGACGATTGTTGCGGTTGATGACGCGGCGATAGAGGTCGTTCAGGTCCGAGGTCGCGAAACGGCCGCCGTCGAGCGGCACGAGCGGACGCAGGTCCGGCGGAATGACCGGAACCTCCGTCAAGATCATCCATTCCGGCTTGTTGCCCGAGTGAATGAACGCTTCGATGATCTTCAAGCGCTTGGCGAGCTTCTTCGGCTTCAGTTCCGTCGTCGCTTCGGAAATCTCGACCTTGAGCTGCTCGGCGAGCTTTTCGAGATCCATTCCACGCAGCAGTTCACGAATCGCCTCGGCGCCGATCTGCGCCGTAAACGAGTCCTGACCATATTCATCCTGCGCATGCAGATAGTCGTCCTCTGACAGAAGCTGACGCTCCTTCAGCGGCGTAATGCCCGGATCGAGGACGATATAGGATTCGAAATAGAGAATCCGCTCGAGGTCCTTCAACGTCATATCGAGCAGAAGCCCGATGCGCGACGGAAGCGACTTCAAGAACCAGATATGCGCCACGGGCGCGGCAAGCGAGATGTGGCCCATGCGCTCGCGCCGCACGCGCGAGAGAGTGACTTCCACGCCGCATTTTTCGCAGATGACGCCCTTGTACTTCATCCGCTTGTACTTGCCGCACAAGCACTCATAGTCCTTGATCGGACCGAAAATCCTGGCGCAGAAAAGCCCATCGCGCTCCGGTTTAAAGGTGCGATAGTTGATCGTCTCCGGCTTTTTGATTTCGCCGAAGGACCAGGACAGAATCTTCTCAGGGCTCGCAATCGAGATCTGAATCCGGTCGAACACTTGCGGCTGGACCACCGGATTGAAGAGATTCATGACCTCTTGATTCATCTTTTTCTCCTGATGTCCGCTCCCGCGCGGGACAACGCCGGACCGCGGGGCGGAACGTTTGGCAGAGGCAATGGCGCTCTGCCTGGTCTCACTCACATTCGTTTCGACCGCTCACTTCGAAGCGATCGAGGAGCGGACGCACTATGCGTCCGCTCTTTCATCATGCTTATTCAGCCGCCGCGGCTGTCGGCGGCAACAGTGTCGAGTTGTTTGCCGGTTGCAGCGTCGATTTCAGTTCGACGTTGAGGCCGAGCGAGCGCATCTCCTTTACCAGAACGTTGAAGCTTTCCGGGATGCCGGATTCAAACGTGTCCTCGCCACGAACGATCGATTCATAGACCTTCGTGCGGCCGGCGACGTCGTCCGACTTCACCGTCAGCATCTCTTGCAGCGTATAGGCCGCGCCATAGGCTTCGAGCGCCCAGACTTCCATTTCGCCGAAGCGCTGGCCGCCGAACTGCGCCTTGCCGCCGAGCGGCTGCTGGGTGACGAGGCTATAAGGACCGATCGAGCGCGCATGGATCTTGTCGTCGACAAGGTGATGCAGCTTGAGCATGTAGATATAGCCGACGGTCACTTTCCGATCGAACGTCTCACCGGAGCGCCCGTCATAGAGCGTCACCTGGCCCGAACGATCGAGCCCGGCCTTGTCCAGCATCTCGCAGATGTCGGCTTCATGTGCACCGTCGAACACCGGCGTCGCGATCGGCACGCCGCGGCGCAGATTTTCGCCGACTTCGAGCAAGGTCGTCTCGTCGAGCGCGTCGATCTCCTCTTTGGCCCCATAGAGATCGCCCAGCTGCTTGCGGAGCGGCTTCGCATCATGGCTTCGCAGATAGGCGTTGACCGCGTCCGACACCTGCCGGCCCAAGCCCGCGCAGGCCCAGCCGAGATGGGTTTCGAGAATCTGGCCGACGTTCATGCGGCTTGGCACGCCGAGGGGATTGAGCACGATATCAACCGGCGTACCGTCAGCGAGGAACGGCATGTCCTCTTGCGGCACGATCTTCGAAACGACGCCCTTGTTGCCGTGGCGTCCCGCCATCTTGTCGCCCGGCTGAATCTTGCGCTTCACCGCGACGAAGACTTTGACCATCTTCATCACGCCCGGAGGCAGTTCGTCGCCGCGCTGCAGCTTCTCGACCTTGTCGAGGAAGCGGCTCTCGAGCCCCTTCTTCGCCTCGTCGTATTGCTTATGCATGGCCTCGATTTCGGTCATCAGCTGGTCGTTTTCGACGGCGAACATCCACCATTGCGAACGGGGATGCTGTTCGAAGACGTCTTTGTTCAGAACCGAATCCTTCTTGAAGCCTTTCGGACCGGCGATGCCGACTTTCCCATTGAGCAAATCGGAAAGGCGGCTGTAGACGTTGCGGTCGAGGATCGCGAGTTCGTCGTCGCGGTCCTTGGCGAGCCGCTCGATCTCTTCGCGCTCGATCGCCTGAGCGCGCTCGTCCTTTTCGACGCCATGCCTATTAAAGACACGGACTTCGACGATCGTGCCCTGCACGCCCGGCGGCACGCGCAGCGAGGTGTCGCGCACGTCGGAAGCCTTTTCGCCGAAGATGGCGCGGAGCAACTTCTCTTCCGGCGTCATCGGGCTTTCGCCCTTCGGCGTGATCTTGCCGCAGAGAATGTCGCCCGCTTGCACTTCGGCGCCGATATAGACGATGCCCGCTTCGTCGAGATTCTTCAGCGCCTCTTCCGAGACGTTGGGAATATCGCGGGTGATCTCCTCGGGGCCGAGCTTGGTGTCACGCGCCATCACCTCGAATTCATCGATATGAATGGACGTGAACACGTCGTCCTTGACGATGCGCTCGTTCAAGAGGATCGAGTCTTCGAAGTTGTAACCGTTCCACGGCATGAAGGCGACGAGCACATTGCGGCCGAGCGCCAGATCGCCGAGATCGGTCGAAGGACCGTCGGCAATGATCTCGCCCTTGCGGACGAAATCGCCGACGCGCACCAGCGGCTTCTGATTGATGCAGGTCGATTGGTTCGAGCGCTGGAACTTCATCAGCCGATAGATGTCGACGCCGGGCTTGCCGCCGTCCATGTCCTCCGTCGCGCGCACGACGATACGGGTCGCATCGACCTGGTCGATGTAACCTGAACGGCGCGCGGCAATCGCCGCGCCCGAATCGCGCGCGACAATCGATTCCATGCCTGTGCCGACGAGCGGCGCATCCGCCTTCACAAGCGGCACCGCTTGGCGCTGCATGTTCGAGCCCATCAGAGCGCGGTTCGCGTCGTCATTCTCCAAGAAGGGAATGAGCGCGGCCGCAACAGAGACGATCTGCTTCGGCGACACATCCATAAAGTCGACCTTGTCAGGCGTCGCCATCACGACGTCGCCGGCATGCCGGCAAACGACGAGATCTTCGGTGAGCGCACGATTCTTATCGACCGGCGCATTGGCCTGGGCGACGTAATATTTCGCCTCTTCCATCGCCGAGAGATAGACGACCTCATCCGTCAGCTTGCCGTCGCGCAGACGCCGGTACGGCGCTTCGATGAAGCCATATTTGTTGACGCGCGCGAAAGTCGCCAGCGAGTTGATCAGACCGATGTTCGGGCCTTCCGGCGTCTCGATCGGGCAGATGCGGCCGTAATGCGTCGGATGCACGTCGCGGACTTCGAAGCCCGCACGCTCGCGCGTGAGACCGCCCGGGCCGAGCGCCGACAGGCGCCGCTTATGGGTGATCTCGGACAGGGGATTGGTCTGGTCCATGAACTGCGACAGCTGCGACGAGCCGAAGAACTCGCGCACCGCGGCGGCGGCAGGCTTCGCATTGATCAAATCCTGCGGCATGACCGTGTCGATATCGACCGAGGACATGCGCTCCTTGATCGCGCGCTCCATGCGCAGCAGGCCGAGACGATATTGATTCTCCATCAATTCGCCGACCGAGCGCACACGGCGGTTGCCGAGGTGATCGATGTCGTCGATCTCGCCGCGCCCGTCCCGCAGATCGACCAGCGCGCGCACCACCGCGATGATGTCTTCCTTGCGCAGCGTGCGCATCGTGTCTGGCGCATCGAGATCGAGACGCATGTTCATCTTCACGCGGCCGACGGCCGAGAGGTCGTAGCGCTCCGAATCGAAGAACAGCGAATGGAACATCGCCTCGGCGGTGTCGAGCGTCGGCGGCTCACCGGGACGCATCACGCGATAGATGTCGAACAGCGCTTCCTCGCGCGATGAGTTCTTATCGACGGCGAGCGTGTTGCGGATATAGGGGCCGACATTGACGTGGTCGATGTCGAGCACAGGCAAATCCATAAATCCGTTGCTGATGAGCGCCGGCAAGGTCTTCGCCGTGATCTCTTCGCCCGCTTCGGCATAAATCTCGCCGGTCGCCGGATCGTAGAGATCCGTCGCGATGTAATTGCCGAAGAGATCGGCATCCTGCACGCGGACGTATTTCAGGCCCTTCTCGATGAGCTGACGGCCAGCGCGAACGGTGAGCTTCTTGCCCGCCTCGAGCACGACTTCGCCCGTATCGGCGTCGATCATATCGATCTGCGCCTTCATGCCCTTCATCCGGTCCGGATCGAACTTCAGCCGCCAGCCTTCTCCGTCGCGCGTATAATGCAGCGTCTTATAGAAGGTGCGCAGAATCTCTTCGCCGTCGAGACCGAGGGCGAACAAGAGCGAACTCACCGGAATCTTGCGGCGCCGGTCGATACGCGCGTAGACAATGTCCTTGGCGTCGAATTCGATATCGAGCCAGGACCCGCGATAGGGGATGATGCGCGCGGCGAACAGAAGTTTGCCCGACGAATGGCTTTTGCCCTTGTCATGGTCGAAGAAGACGCCCGGCGAACGGTGCATCTGCGAGACGATGACGCGCTCGGTGCCATTGACGATGAAGGTGCCGTTCATGGTCATGAACGGCATGTCGCCCATATAGACGTCCTGCTCTTTGATGTCCTTGACTGACTTCGCGCCCGTCTCCGGATCGACATCGAACACGATGAGGCGCAGCGTCACTTTGAGCGGCGCGGCGAAAGTGATGCCGCGCTGGCGGCACTCGTCGACGTCATACTTCGGCGCTTCGAATTCGTAGCGGACGAATTCGAGCAACGCGATGTTGGCGAAATCGGAAATCGGAAAGACCGATTTGAAAACGGCCTGCAAGCCTTCCTCTGGACGGCCGCCTTGCGGCTCGTCCACCATCAGAAATTGATCATAGGAGGCCTTCTGGACTTCAATCAGATTGGGCATCTCCGCGACTTCGCGGATATGTCCGAAAAACTTGCGAACGCGCTTACGGCCACTGAAACTTTGCGCATTTGATTGAGCCATCTCGCACCTGCATCTTGAGGCGTCGGCTGCCGGCCACGGCACCACGCCAAATCGCGTCCCCGAACTTGGTTCACGCGGCGGAACTCAAGTTCCGTCGTATTCGCGCCCGCCTCCGTCTCGCCTACCCTCGCTGCGGTTGAGACCGCGCGGCACGAGACTGGAACATCGCATCGGTCCCGGAGCGGGCCCCGGGACCGATTTGTCAGCAGCGGGGACCGGCGGCCCCCGCGAACATCACTTGAGTTCGACCTTGGCGCCGACCTTTTCCAAGGTCGCCTTGATCTTCTCGGCCTCGTCCTTCGACACGCCTTCCTTGACAGGCTTCGGCGCGCCTTCGACGAGATCCTTCGCTTCCTTCAGGCCGAGCCCGGTAACGGCGCGGACTTCTTTGATCACTTCGATCTTCTTGTCGCCGGCGGCGGCGAGAACGACGGTGAACTCCGTCTTCTCCTCGGCCGGAGCGGCACCAGCCGCCGCGCCCGCGGGGCCAGCAGCAACGGCAACAGCCGCAGCAGCAGACACGCCCCATTTTGCTTCGAGCAATTTCGCGAGTTCGGCGGCTTCGAGCACCGTCAGGCTCGAAAGGTCGTCGACGATCTTTTCAAGATTAGCCATTGTAAAAAGTCCTCTGATTTCGGTCGCAGATATGAGCGGAAATGGTTTTGGGATCGGCGATCAGGCCGCCGCTCCCTTGTCGGAATAGGCTTGGACGACACGGGCCAACTTGCCTGCCGGAGCGTTGGCGAGTTGAGCCAGTTTGGTCGCAGGAGCCTGAATGAGGCCGACGAGCCGAGCACGCATCTCATCGAGCGACGGAAGCGTCGCGAGCGATTTGACCGCCTCAGCATTGAGCACCGTCTTGCCCATGGCGCCGCCGAGGATGACGAGCTTCTCGTTGTCCTTGGCAAAAGCCACGGCGGCTTTCGCCGCTGCGACGGGATCTTTCGAATAGGCCAGCAGAGTGGGACCCTTTAGAAGAGTCCCAACGGAGGCGATCTCCGTCCCTTCAAGCGCTATCTTCGTCAGTCTATTCTTGGTCACCTGGACGGATGCGCCGACGTCACGCATTTGTTTGCGCAAGGTCTGCATCTGGGCCACCGTCAAGCCCGAATAATGCGCCACCACCACGACGGATGTCTTTTTCAAGACATCGTGCAATGTGGCGACGAAGGCTTTCTTTTCTGCTCTGTCCACACTACTCTCTCTGTCTATGCGGGCTTTGCCCGCCGGTTGCGTTTGCCGTTCGACAGACTTGAGCTTCGCTCAATCCATCAACGGCGCTACGCCTGTCCTCCGGAACGCCCTGCGCTCCGGACAGAGGGATGCGACCAAAATCAAAGCTTGCAGGAAACTGCCGCACCTGCACTTTCATATCGGTACCGACCCCGTCTATGCTGGCGCCCAACTCGCGAACGGGACCGACCAGAGGCGGAACCGGACAGGAGTTTCGAGCATTAAGGCCGCACATGGAGTCGTTGCGCTCTCCCGAGGGAGGGCCACGCCGACCGATGAACGGACACCGGCAGTCTCGGACAGGACATGACCGGAAAGGACCGCAGCTTCGCTCCGATCCTCCGGCCACTCCGCCGCGTCCAGACATTCCGACCGTTGATACACAACGGAACGGCGGAATTCCTCGACACGGAAGCTGTAAAAGAGTTTCGGGCTGGCGCGACACCCGCCAACCCGAACGCTCTATTTAGACTGATCTATCCCCTCTGCCAAGGGGCCGAATCCGCATTTTTTCAACTTGTCAAGCCGGCAGCGTGTGCCGGCATTGGACAAACGCAATCAATGCGAAAGCGTGGCGGGATCGACCTTGACCCCCGGACCCATGGTCGAGGAGATGGCAACCCTTTGAATATAGGTGCCTTTTGAGCCCTGCGGCTTGGCTTTGGCCACGGCATCGATGAAGGCCGTGATGTTTTCGATGAGTTTGGTCTCGTCGAAAGACGCCTTGCCGACGCTGCCCTGGACGATGCCGGCCTTTTCCACACGAAACTCGACCGCCCCGCCCTTCGAGGCTTTGACGGCGGCGGTTATGTCCATGGTCACCGTACCGACCTTGGGATTCGGCATCAGGCCGCGCGGACCCAGCACTTTGCCGAGCCGGCCCACGAGCGGCATCATGTCGGGCGTCGCGATGCAGCGGTCGAAATCGATCGTGCCTGCCTGCACCACGTTAACGAGATCCTCCGCACCGACGAGATCGGCGCCGGCGACTTTCGCCTCATCCGCCTTGGCGCCGCGCGCGAACACCGCGACCCGCAAGGTGCGGCCCGTGCCGTTCGGCAGATTGACGACGCCGCGGACCATTTGATCGGCGTGTTTGGGATCGACGCCGAGATTCATCGCGATCTCGACCGTCTCATCGAATTTGGCGCTCGCCTTTTGTTTGACGAGCTTCACGGCCTCTTGCAGCGGATAGAGTTTCACGCGCTCGATGCCTTCACGCGCCTTCTCGAGACGCTTTCCAACATGGCTCATTGCTTCACTCCACCACTTCGAGGCCGATCGAGCGTGCCGAACCGGCAATCATCGCCGCCGCGGCGTCGATGGTTGCGCAATTGAGATCGGGCAGCTTCTTTTCGGCGATTTCACGGATCTGCTTTTTGGTGACCTTGCCGACGAAGCCGCGCCCAGTCGTCTTGGCGCCGGACTGAATCCCCGCCGCCTTTTTGAGAAAGTAAGTCACCGGAGGCAGCTTCAGATCGAAGGTGAAGGTGCGGTCCGCATAGGCCGTAATGACGACGGGGATCGGAACCCCCTTCTCCATCTGCGCGGTCTTGGCGTTGAAGGCCTTGCAGAATTCCATGATGTTGAGACCGCGCTGGCCAAGCGCGGGGCCGATGGGCGGGGACGGATTGGCCGAGCCCGCCGGCACCTGCAATTTGACATAGCCGACGATTTTTTTTGCCATTCACTCTCTCCAACAAGAACCAGCCGGCGCTTGCGCGCCGGGCCAGTATCGCGGTTGCGTGGTCCGACGGTTTCCGGCTGGCTGACCGGTCCTATCTCCCACACGGGATGAGCCTTTCTTGGAAAAGCCCTCTGCTTTCGAGTACTTACGACGCAGAAACGTCTGCCGTCTCAAATCCCGGAAAGCAATCTCTCAGAAGCGGCGTTGTCTACACGGTCTAGAGCGGAACGCAAGTCTCGACTGTCTCCCTAGACCTTCTCGACTTGCGTATATTCGAGTTCGACGGGCGTCGGCCGGCCGAAGATCGACACCGCGACCTTCACGCGCGAGCGCGCTTCATCGACCTCTTCGACAACGCCGTTGAAGGAAGCGAACGGCCCATCGGCCACCCGCACCGTCTCGCCGATCTCATAGGAGATCGAGGATTTCGGCCGCTCGACGCCATCGGCGACCTGGCCTTTGATGCGTTCGGCTTCGGCGTCCGAAATCGGCATCGGCTTTTTGTCGGCGCCGAGAAAGCCCGTCACCTTCGGCGTGTTCTTGATTAGATGATAGAGATCATCGGTCAGATCGCATTTGACCAGCACATAGCCTGGAAAGAACTTGCGCTCGGAACTGACTTTGCGGCCCTTGCGCACCTCGACGACCTGTTCCGTCGGCACCAGAATTTCTTCGAATTTGTCGGAAAGGCCGCGCTGCGCGGCCTGTTCGCGGATCGACTCGGCCACTTTCTTTTCGAAATTCGAATAAGCGTGGACGATATACCAGCGCATGCTCATGTCCGACCCCGGATCTCCTCAATCGGCAATGTTCGTCTCAATGCCCGAAACTCAAAATGAACGTGACGCCCAAACGCAAAATCTGATCGACGGCCAGGAAGAACAGGCTGGTGAAAATCACCAGCACGATCACAAGCCCCGTGGTGACGAGCGTTTCGCGCCGCGACGGCCACGTCACCTTGTCGGCTTCGGCGCGGACTTCCTGAAGGAATCGGAACGGACTGACCATAGTCTTTGCAAAACTCGCTTCTGCGGGCGGGTGAGAGTGTTTAGGCCAGGTCTCCCGGCAGCGATGCCAAGAAAGCGGCGCAACGCGCGACACGGGGCCTACGCCTCATTAGGCTTGGCAAACCAGCGCGGCGCCGCCTAAAAAAGCTGCGGCGCGGAGCCTATCGGCCGCGCGCCACTGATTTTTTCTATATAGCGAGGCAAACCCGCCGCGCCAAGCGGAATTTGCGCGCCACGCCGAAACAGCCGTGTGATCCATGCCGCCGCGCGGTGGCGCATCCAGAAGGGATTGCCGGTGTCGCAATTCAGTATTTCGCTGCGATCGCAGCGGGCGGCTCGAAGAGATCGAACTGGTAATTGAGCCCGACGCGGACAATTTCGCTGCTGAATCTGACGCGCTCGGCGAACACGGGGGGAATATCTTCGTCAAAAAGCACCCTATTTCCGAGGTCGAGATGAAGATATTCGAGCTTCGCCGACCAATCTTGCGAGAGCTTTGCTTCAATGCCTGCTCCGACTGTCCAGCCGACAACCGCCCGCGTACCGCCGCTCCCCACGCCCTCTTGGCCATGCAAAGCGCCGACAGCGCCGCCGCCGGTGACATAGGGCAAAAACCGATCGACTGCGAAGCCAAGCCGCGCGCGGCCCGTGCCAAGCGCGGCGAGATTCGCGGCACAATCGGGAAGGAAACACGCGGGGAAAGCGGGAGGGATGCCGAGGGTCGAGCCCCTCACCCACGCGGCGGACCCATCGCCTTCGAGGCCAAACACGAAATTATTGACTTGCCAATTGTAGCCTAGGCTGGCGCCGACCAAGCCGCCCCCGACGCGATATGTGCCGCTGCTCCAGGGCGTTGAATCGGTTTGCTCGGCGCTTCCCAAAGCCCCACCACCGACAATGCCGATGGAGAAGCCGGTCCAAGTGAACGCCGGCGGCGGCGCATAAAACGGCGCCCCTCTGAGGCTCGGCGGGTCGGCGGCGAGAGCGGTCGCACACGACGCCACAAAAACCGCTGCAACGGCGAGCCATCTTGTACCCATAATGCCCCCAAAATGCGGTCAGGCTAAATCCGCTTCGGCATCCTAGTTATTCTTGTCGCGCGGTCCACGATCGACGCCACGATGGACAAGATTTCAGGCTCGCTGTGGCAATCAGATACCACTCTTGATGCATGCCCCGGATGCGGCGGCCGCGACTGGATTATAGCGGCTTCCGCCGGCGCGCCGATTTGAGCTTATTTTTTTAGGCTTCGATTTGCCTGGCAGGAGAGGAGGGACTCGAACCCCCAACCCCCGGTTTTGGAGACCGGTGCTCTACCAATTGAGCTACACTCCTAAGCGCGCCTCTTTTAGCCGGGCCGCGCCTGCCGACGCAAGCGGCTTTCCCCGCGCCAAGAGAGCGAAAAGCGCCCGCCTCCGCCTTAGCCGGCGTCGGCCTTCAATCCGACAGCCTCAATGCCCGCGAGGCAACAAGTTTCGTCATTGTCCGACGTGTCGCCGCTGATGCCAACCGCACCCAGCAGCTTTCCCGCCGCATCGCGGATCAGCACGCCGCCCGGCACCGGAACGATGCGGCCTTGCGCAAGCGTATTTACCGCATCGACAAAATAGGCCTGCTCCTGAGCGCGTTTGAAAATCGCACGCGAGCCCATGCCGAGCGCCAGCGCGCCATAGGCCTTGCCCTGAGCGACCTCTGCACGCAACAAGCTTGTGCCGTCCTGCGCGGCAAAAGATTTGAGACAGCCGCGCGCATCGAGAACGGCGACCGCCATCGGCTTAAGCCGCAATTCGACGGCCTTGGCGAGGGCTGCTTCGACGAGGCGGCGAGCTTGATCCAAAGTCATTGCGGTCAATTCTCCATTTTATGAATTTCATAGCCGCTGTTGGCAGGGCGCGGAGGCTTCACATTCATTCCGCGGCGCCAGGCGCAGGATAGCCCTGCCCGCGCGTCGAACGGCCAGCGCGGCGCAACCATTCCTGGAAGCTGTCAAGGATGAGATAAAGCACCGGCGTCGTGTAAAGCGTCAGCATCTGGCTGACGATAAGGCCGCCGACGATCGCAATACCGAGAGGCCTGCGGATCTCGCCGCCTTCGCCGAAGCTCAGTGCCAACGGGACGGCGCCGAGAATCGCCGCACAGGTCGTCATCATGATCGGGCGGAAGCGCAAGAGACAGGCCTGATAGATCGCATCGCGCGCACTCATGTCTTGGGCGCGCCGCGCCTCGATGGCGAAATCGATCATCATGATCGCATTCTTCTTCACGATACCGATCAGAAGGATCACGCCGATCAGCGCGATGATGCTGAAATCCGTTTTGAAGGCCAACAAGGCAAGCAGCGCACCGACGCCCGCCGAGGGCAAGGTCGAGAGAATCGTGATCGGGTGAATATAACTCTCATAGAGAACGCCGAGCACGATATAGACCGCGGCGAGCGCGGCCGCGATCAGCAGCGGCTCGTTTGAAAGCGAGTCCTGAAAGACTTGTGCCGTTCCTTGCAGACTGCCGTGGATCGTCGCTGGCATTTGAATGTCTCGGACGGCGTTGTTGATCTCTTGAATTGCGTCGCTGAGCGATTTGCCGGGCGCAATGTTGAACGAGATTGTTGTCGAGACAAAAAGACCCTGATGATTGACCGCGAGTGGCGTGTTGCCCATGGTGAAATGGGTGAAGGCCGCGAGCGGGATCATGGTTTCCTCGTTCGTGCTCACCGCCGCGCCGGCTGAGGTGCTGCCGTGGCCGGTGTTAGCCAGAGCATTCGTCGCCGCATTACGCGCCGTATTGATCGCATTCGCATTGTTGGTTGTGCCGGTGATGGAAGCAGAATTGACATTGGCGCTCGTGAGCGGCGTGTTGACATTCAAGATCGTTGTGCCGCCGATCGCCGCGGGATTGACCGCCGTCGTTTTGGCGACCGCCGTTCCGACCGGCGTGTTGGTCGTCTGGCTGCCGCTCGGATTGCCGCCCGACGTGCTGACGAAAATATCCTTGAGCGTCTGCGGGTCCTGCCAATAGCGCGGCGCGACTTCCATGACGACATGATATTGGTTCAGCGCGCTGTAGATCGTTGAGACTTGGCGCTGGCCGAAGGCATCGTAGAGCGTGTTGTCGATCTGGAACGGCGTGACGCCGAGCCGCGCGGCTGTATCGCGATCGATGGTGACATCGGTCTCCAGGCCCTTCTGCTGCTGGTCTGAACTGACGTCGGTCAGAATCGCGCTTTTTTGCAAAGCGGCCAGAAGTTTTGGTGACCAAGTGTAGAGTTCCGCCGTCGAGTCCGCTTGGAGCGAATAGAGATATTGCGCATTGCTCTGCCGGCCGCCGACACTGATGTCCTGAACCGACTGGAGAAAGAGCTGCGCGCCGGGAATGGTAGCAAGCTTGCGGCGGAGACCCGCGATGACCTGATCGGCGCTTTTCGAGCGCTCGGCGAGCGGTTTCAGCGCGACATAGACACTGCCCGTGTTGATGCCGGAGCGCCCGCCTCCGCTCCCGCCCCCGGTAAAGCCGACGACGCTCTGCACGGACGGATCGTCCTGCACGATCGCCATCAGCTGCGCCATCTTCTTCTGCATCGCCTGGAAGGAGATGCTCTGGTCCGCCTGGATCGAGCCGGTCAGGCGTCCCGTGTCCTGCTGCGGAAAAAATCCCTTCGGGATGATCATGAATAGGATCACCGTCAGCGCCATCGCGCCGAGCAGCATGGTCATCACAAAGGCGCCGTGCTGAAGCGCCCAGGCGAGGCTGCGCCCATAGCCCTGCACGACAGCGTTGAAGGGCCGGTTCCACCAGGAGGACCGCTCGCGCGGCCGGCGCACCCGCAAGAGCAGTGAGCAGAGCATCGGCGTCGTCGTCAGCGAAATAAACAGCGAGACGAGGATCGCCATCGACAGCGTGACCGCGAATTCGCGGAATAGCCGCCCCAACAGGCCGCCCATCAGCAGAATGGGCGTGAAGACCGCGATCAGCGAAATGCTGATCGAGATGACGGTGAAGCCCACTTCCCGCGCGCCGCGCATCGCCGCCTGAAAGCGCGGCATGCCCGCTTCGACATAGCGCGTGATGTTCTCCAAAACGACGATCGCGTCATCGACAACGAATCCCGTCGCGATGGTCAGCGCCATCAGCGAGAGATTGTCGAGGCTGTAGCCGAAGAGATACATCAGGCCGAATGTGCCGATGATAGAGACCGGCACGGCGACAGTGGGCACGATCGCCGCGCGCACGTCGCCTAAAAATAAAAAGACGATCAGCGTCACCAAAATGACGGCGATCACCAGCGTGCGCTCTGTGTCCTTCAAGGACGCGCGAATGGTGAGGCTGCGATCAGAGGCGAGCAAAACATGGATATCTGCCGGCATAGCGGCGCGCAGGCGCGGCAGTTCGGCTTTGACGCGATCGACCGTATCGATGATGTTCGCGCCCGGCTGACGGAAGAGAACGACGAGAACAGACGGCTTGCCGTTCGCGAGGCCTTCGTTGCGCAAATCCTGAACCGAGTCTTCAATGTCGCCGAGATCGGCGAGATGAATCGGATTGCCGTTCCGATAGCCGACGATCAGCGGCTGATAATCTGCGGCGTGAGAGGCTTGATCGTTGGTGTAGATTTGATAATGGACGCCCTTCTCCTCGATCGCTCCTTTAGGACTGTTGGCATTGGCTGAGGCCAGCGCCGCGCGCACATCTTCGAGGCCGACTCCGTAATTAAAGAGAGCGGTCGGGTTGAGTTCGATACGCACCGCCGGCAGCGCCGCGCCGCCGATGAGAACCTGACCGATGCCGCTGAGCTGCGAGAGGCTCTGCTGCATGACATTACTTGCGGCATCGTAAAGTTGGCCGCGCGACAGCGTGTCCGACGTCAGAGCCAGAATGAGAACGGGCGCGTCGGCCGGATTGATCTTCCGATAGGTCGGGTTCAGCGGCAGATTGCTCGGGAGATCGGCGCGGGCCGCATTGATCGCCGCCTGCACATCGCGCGCCGCGCCATCGATGTCGCGGTTCAGATTGAACTGCAGAACGATGCGCGTCTGGCCAAGCCCGCTCGTCGAGGTCATTTCCGTGACATCGGCGATCTCGCCAAGCCGCCGCTCGAGCGGACTTGCGACGCTCGATGCGACCGTCTCGGAACTGGCACCCGGAAGCTGCGCCTGCACCGCGATCGTCGGAAAATCGACCTGCGGCAAAGGCGAAACGGGCAGTTGGAAGAAGCCGAGAATTCCCGCAATCGCAATGCCCGCCGTGATCAGCGTTGTCGCGACCGGCCGCAACACAAAGGGCGCGGAGACGTTCATTCGCCCGCCTCGGGTGCGGCGATCTCGCCACCACGGCGGCGCGTCGGCGACAGGCGCTGCGCCAGCCGATCGAAATAAAGATAGATGACCGGCGTCGAAAACAGCGTCAGAACCTGGCTAAAGATGAGGCCGCCGACGATGGCGACGCCCAGAGGCCGGCGCAGCTCCGATCCCGTTCCCATGCCCAACATGAGCGGCAGAGCGCCGAGAATAGCCGCCATGGTGGTCATCAAGATCGGTCTGAATCGCAAGAGACAGGCCTGATAGATCGCGTCGCGCGGCGGGAGCCCGTCATTGCGTTCGGCATCGAGCGCGAAGTCGATCATCATGATCGCGTTCTTCTTCACGATGCCGATCAAAAGAATAATGCCGATGATTGCGATGACGTCGAGTTCGTCGCCAACCAGAATGAGCGACAGCAGCGCGCCGACGCCCGCCGATGGCAGAGTGGAGAGGATCGTGATCGGATGGATGAAGCTTTCGTAGAGAACTCCGAGCACGATATACATCGTCACGATCGCCGCGATGATGAGCAGGAGTTCGTTGCTGAGCGAGGCGGTAAAGGCCGCGGCACTCCCCTGCATCGAAGAGACGAAGCTCGCCGGCAGACCGATTTCCTTTTCCGCATTTTGAATGGCCTCGACTGCGGCGCCGAGCGACGCGCCCGGGGCGACATCGAATGAGATATTCGTTGCCGGAAACTGGCCGTAATGGGTGACAAGCAGAGGACCCGGCCGCTGATCGACATGAACGATGACTGAGAGCGGCACCTGCCCGTTCGTCGTCGAGGTCGATGACGGCAAGTATAATGTGTTGAGCGAATTCAGCGCGTGTTGAAGATCGGGCGTCGCCTCCATGATCACGCGATATTGGTTCGATTGCGTGTAAATCGTCGAAATGATCCGCTGGCCAAAGGCGTCATAGAGCGCATTGTCCACGGTCGCCGGCGTGATGCCGAAGCGGCTGGCGGTGACGCGGTCGATGGTGATATCGACGGCGCGTCCCTCATTCTGCATGTCGCTTGCGACATTGGCGAGTTCCGGCAGCGTCTGAAGCTTGCTGACGACTTTCGGCACCCACGTCACAAGCTGGCTGCCGTTGGCGCTTTCGAGCACAAAATGATATTGCGCCCGGCTCACCGTGGAATCGATCGTCAAATCCTGCACTGGCTGCATATAAAGCGTAATGCCTTTGACGTTGGCGGTTTCGCGCTGCAGGCGCCGGATCACCTGCGTCACGCTCTCGCCGCGCTGGTCGAGCGGCTTCAGCGTGATCAGCAGCCGGCCGTTGTTGAGCGTCATGTTGGAGCCGTCGACGCCGATGAAGGAGCTCAACGTATCGACGGCAGGATCGGTCAGAACCGCATTGGCGAGCGCCTGCTGGCGGTTGCCCATCGCATCGAAAGAGATCGTGTCCGATGCCTCGGTGATCGCCTCGATCATTCCCGTGTCCTGCACCGGGAAGAAGCCTTTCGGGATCACGACATAGAGCAACACCGTCACGCCGAGTGTCAGGATCGCGACAAGCAGCGTCAGCGGCTGATGCTCCAACACGACATTCAGCGCCCGGCCATATTGCGCGATGATCCAGTTGAACCCGCGCTCGGCAGCGACGTCGAAACGGCTGCGCTCGGATTCGGGGCGGTGCCGCACGAGCTTGGCGCAGAGCATGGGCACAAGCGTCAGCGACACGACCGCCGAGATAATGATGGTCGCGGCGAGCGTGATCGCGAACTCATGGAAGAGCCGGCCGACGACATCGCCCATGAAGAGCAGCGGAATGAGCACGGCGATGAGCGAGACGGTCAGCGATATGATGGTGAAGCCGATCTGGGCCGAGCCTTTCAAGGCGGCCTCGAGCGGCGCATCCCCCTGCTCCACATAGCGCGCGATGTTCTCGATCATGACGATCGCGTCATCGACGACGAAGCCGGTCGAGATCGTCAAGGCCATGAGCGACAGATTGTCGAGGCTGAATCCCAAAAGGAACATGACGATGAGCGTGCCGACGAGCGACAGCGGCACGGAGAGGCTCGGAATGACCGTGGCCGGCAGATTGCGCAGAAAGACGAAGATGACGAGCACGACGAGGACGATGGCGAGGCCGAGTTCGAATTCGACGTCGGCGACCGAGGCGCGGATGGTTGTCGTGCGATCGCTGAGAACTGTGATCGTGACCGCCGCTGGTAGTCCGGCCTCGATCTGCGGCAACAGTTGCGTGATGCCGTCCACCACCTGAATGACATTGGCGCCCGGCTGGCGCTGAATATTGAGAATGATCGCGGGATCGGCATTCGCCCAAGCGGCGATCTTGGTGTTCTCCGGCCCATGCACGGTGATCGCGACATCTTTCAGCCGGACCGGATTGCCGTTGCGATAGGCGATGACCATGTTTGCGAACTCTTTCGCATCCGTGATCTGGTCATTGGCGTTGATCGTCGAATCCTGCGTCGGGCCGTCGAAATTGCCCTTCGGGATATTTACATTCATGTTGCTGACGGTCGTTCTCACATCGTCGATGTTGAGGCCGTAGGCGGCCAGCGCGCGCGGATTGAACTGAATGCGGATCGCTGGCCGATTGCCGCCGCTGATCGAGACGAGGCCGACGCCGGGCTGTTGCGAAATTTTCTGCGCGAGCCGCGTCTCGCTCAAATCTTCGAGGTCGGTGAGCGGCAGCGTCGTCGAAGTGATCGCCAACGTCAGGATCGGCGCGTCGGCGGGATTGACCTTGGCATAGACGGGCGGCGTCGGCAGATCGGAAGGCAGAAGATTGTTTGCCGCATTGATCGCGGCCTGCACTTCCTGCTCGGCGATGTCGAGGCTGAGATTGAGGTCGAACTGCAGCGTGATGACGGAAGCGCCGGCCGAACTCGCCGAGGTCATCTGATTGAGACCCGGCATTTCGCCGAGCTGGCGTTCGAGCGGCGCCGTAATCGACGAGGTCATGACCTCGGGGCTGGCGCCGGGATAGAAGGTCTGAACCTGAATTGTCGGATAATCGACCTCGGGCAAGGCCGAAAGCGCGAGAAAGCGATAGGCAAACGCGCCGGCAAGCAGGATCGCCACCATCAAAAGCGAGGTGGCGACGGGCCGCAGGATGAAGATCTGCGATGGATTCATCGTGCCGGCTCGCGTCTAGGCGGCGTTCTCACTCGGCATCCTGTTTGTGCTTATGGCCGTGATGGCCGCCCTGCCCGGTAGTCAGCCCGGCAGGATTGGCCGCTGCGCTGCCGGGGATCACCACTTTCGCGCCGTCATGCAAACGGTCTGTGCCGTCAGTGACGATACGATCGCCGGGATTGAGACCGGATTCGATCTGCACCATGCCGCCATCGCTCGGCCCCAATGTCACTTTGCGCACTGAGACCGTGTTGTTGGCATTGACGAGATAGACATAAGTGCCCGGTTCGCCGCGCTGGATCGCCGCCGCCGGCGCCGTGACCACTTGGCTCAGCGTCTTCACTAGAAGACGCACATTGACGAATTGATTGGGGAAGAGCGCGCCGTCCGGGTTCGGAAAGATGGCGCGGAATTTGACCATTCCGGTCGTCGTGTCGATCTGATTGTCGATTGTCTCGATGCTGCCGGTTCCCAATTCCGTGACATTGGCGCGGTCGTAAGCCGTCACCTGCAAAGTGACGCCCGCTTTCATCTGCGCTTCCGTTTGAGGAATATCGTCTTCAGGCAACGAGAAGATGACCGAAATCGGCTCGATCTGCGTGACGACGGCGATGCCTGTCGAATTCGACGTCTGTACATAATTGCCGGGATCGACGAGGCGAAGACCGATGCGTCCCGTCACCGGCGAGACGATATGGCAATATTCGATATTGAGCTTCTGCTGATCGATCTGCGCCTGATCCGCCTTGACCGATCCCTCATCTTGTTTGACGAGAAAGGCTTGGTCCTCCGCCTGCTGCAAGGCGATCGAATTCTGCGCCGCCAGAGTCTGGTAGCGGGTTAGATTAGTACGTGCCTGATCGAGCAGCCCCTGGTCATGCGCGAGCTGGCCTTCAAACTGCTGTTCCAAAGCCTCGTATGGCCGCGCGTCGATCTGCGCGAGGAAGTCGCCCTTCTTGACGAGCTGCCCCTCCTGGAATGCGACGATCTGGAGCTGACCGTTGATTTGCGTCATCACCGTCACGGTCGCGAGCGGCGTGACCGTGCCAAGGCCATTTAAGATGATGGGAATATTGCCGGTCCCGACAGTCGCGACGCCGACCGATTGCGGGGGCGAGGCATGACGGTTCGCAGTCGACTCGCCGGGTTTGGAGACGACGCGATAGACGATGATGGCAAGGATGATGACGAGGATCGCACCGATCCCAAAGCCGATGTAGGACCGGCGCGTCGGTTTCTGCGCAGGCGCGGAGGGCGACGGCTCGGTCTCGGCTGGCCCCGGCGCCTGGCCGGGCTCCGTCTTCAGCGACGGCGCTGGCGGCTTTGGCCGAGGTGTCTTGCCAACCTGATCATCCATAGGATTTGCATCCGTTTGCTCTGGTGACGCGCTAGCTCAGTCGTCCCGAACCATGCTTCAGCCGATTCTACGACAGCCGCAAGATCGCGCCGAGAAGTCCGCCCCGCGCGCACGCAGTGCATCTGGCGCACATTGAGCAGGCCAGGCGCTTCGTATGACAAGACTGGTATTCAGCGCATCCCGTAAGCTAGGCGGCAGACCACCCGACCCGCATTTCAATATGTTGGACCTCGCGTCGGTCTCGAAAAAAGGCAAATTACTTCTTGGTGAACTCTAACAAGGCCTAAAGCGGCGGGGTAATCGTCGGGACGGCGGAGAGGCCTTCAAGATTGGGCAGAAGTGAGGCGTCCCATCCCCCGCCTAGGGCCTCAATTAAAGCCACGCTTGCAATGAAAAGATTTTGTCTCGTGGCAAGAGCGGCTTCGCGATCCGAGAGTTCCGTCGCTTCAGCAGTGACGACCGTGGTGAAGGCCACCAGCCCGCCTTTATATTGGTTGAGATAGACGCGCACCGCCTCCTGCGCAGCCTTGACCGCCTGCTCCTGCTTCTTGAGTTCTTCTGCTTCGATCCGGAGCGCCGCCAATTCGTCCTCGACCTGCTCAAAAGCAGTCAACACCGTCTGCCGGTAGAGCGCGACATTCTGCTGATAGGTCGCGCGCGCCGCTGCAAGTTCGGCGCTGAGGAGACCGCCGTCAAAGACCGTCTGCGAAGCCGTCCCCATCAAGGTCCAGGCCTCACTAGCCGCAGAGATCGGCAGCGCGGCGCCTCCGGCAAAACCGAACATGCCGCTGAGATTAATAGTCGGATAGAAATTGGCGACGGCGACGCCGATGAGCGCATTCTGCTCTTGAAGGATGCGTTCCGCCGCCGCGATGTCCGGCCGCCGTTCGAGCAAAAGCGACGGAACGGTCACGGGAATGTGTGGAATGGTGTGCGGGAGATAGGCGACTTTCAGTGACAGTTCGGCAGGCGGCCTACCGGTCAGAACGGCGATCGCATGCTCATATTGAGCCCGCAGGACGCCGGTGTTGATCCCTGCCGCCTCGGTCGCAAGGAGCTGCGTTTGCGCGGTCACGACGTCGGCTGACGAAACGGTTCCGGCATTATATTGATTGCGCGTGATCTGAAGCGTCCTTTTGTATTCGACGACCGTGTCGTCCAACAGTTGCTTCAAGGAATCCGTTGCCCGCAGATTGAAGTAAGCCTCGGCGAGCGTCGCCTGTTCGGACAGCTTGGCATTCTGCAAATCGGCGGCGCTGACTTGCGCCGCCGCCGCATTGGCCTCGACCGTGCGCCTGATGCGGCCCCAGACATCGATCTCCCAGGTGGCGTTGGCTACGGGATTATAGGTCATCGTGGTCGTGGGGATGCCCAACCCGGTTCGTCCGCCGCCGCCCAAATGCGAGTCGGTCGCGCTGTAGCTCGTAGTGACCGTCGGAAAGTAGCCTGCCTGCGCTTCGCGAATGAGATCGCGCGCCTGCTGATAGGCGGCCACCGAGGCGATCACCGTCTGATTGGAAATTTCGACCTGGCTCGCGAGGCCATCGAGTTCGGGATCGCGATAGATGGCCCACCAGGCGCCGCGGTCTTGCGTGTCGAGCGGCGAAATATATTTCCAGCCCTTCGCTTCCTTGAACTGCGGCGGCGCCGGCGCGGAGGGCCGTATGTAATCGGGCCCTACCGAGGGGAGGCAGGCCGAAAGCGACAGGCTCGCGACGAGCGCCAACCCGCGCGTCGCGTAAGCGCAAACCGCAGGATGAAACGGCAAGTTGAAATTCAAAGGTCCGGACTCGATTGACGCGACGCCAATTGCGAATGCCGCGACGGCCCCCCGCCCGGCCCCTTTTCCCATCGCACCCCTCGCAAGGGCTTGGCAAGCGTAGGCGCGCATCACTCGCTCGCAAAACACCGAGAGGCGCACGGCAAATTGATCAGTAATCTCAAAAACGTGCGGCCGATGCGCCTTCGGCGCGGCAGCAATCGGCGTCAACAAGCGTTTCGCCAATAGGGTATTTTCCGGCGCCATCCATGCCCTCTTATGAATCGTCGTTCCTGCGAATCGTTGAGGACAGTGTTGGCCCTCGCGCATGTACGCAGGCAGGGTGCAACGGCCAAAGAAGAGCGGCGCCCGGCGACGTGAAGCTCATGGCCTTGCCGGAGGGATCGCTTGAGCCAGTGCCCTTAGGCAAGAGTTGAAGCGCCCTGAAAAAAGAGAGCAGCAAGTATTCGGAAATCGAAATATTCTCCCACGTCCGTAGAACAATATTTTATTGTCCTCTCAGAACATAGACTATCTTCTTTTTAAACAATAACTTGCCGTATCCGAAACGTCGCTGTAATAGAGCCCTGCATCGCCACAGTATAGGCCGGCACAAATAGAATAATATTCTATGGAGATAGAATATTCTTCTTGCCGGCCCCCTATTGCCTGAAGGAGGCCATTTGAATGCCCGCTGATTCCGAAGAACCGGTCGTCCGCAGGACTCTCAACGAGGCTGCCGCCCGGCAGCTCGCCAATGCGACGAAGACTCGCGCGCAATGGTCCGGCATTACGCCGCGCTGGCTCGTCTCCTTCCTGCCGTGGTCGCCGGTCGAGGCCGGCATCTATCGCCTGAACCGAGTCAAGGAGGCGGTCGCCCTCTCCGATTCCGATGTGGAATGCAGCCCGCGCCGCGACGTCGATTCCGATTTGCCGGAAACGTTCGTCGATTACGAGGAAACGCCGCGCGAATATTCCTTGAATGCGGTGACGACCGTCCTCGATGTGCAGACGCGCGTTTCGGATCTCTACAGCCATCCCTATGATCAGATTCAAGAACAAGTCCGGCTGATCGTCGAGAAAGTGAAGGAAAAGCAGGAAAGCGAGCTCATCAACAATCCTGATTACGGGCTTCTTTCCAATGCGGCGCCTTCGATGAAAATTGCGACGCGTGGCGGAGCGCCGACGCCGGACGATCTCGATGAGCTGATTACGAAAGTGTGGAAGGAGCCCGCCTTCTTCCTTGCCCATCCGCGCGCGATCGCCGCCTTCGGGCGTGAATGCACGCGCAGGGGCGTGCCGCCGCCGACTGTCACTCTGTTCGGCTCGCCCTTCATCACATGGCGCGGGCTGCCGCTCGTTCCGAGCGACAAGCTCTATATCAGCGACGAGGGCAGGACCAACATTCTGCTGTTGCGGACCGGCGAGGCGAAGCAGGGAGTCGTGGGTCTGTTTCAGCCAGGCATTCCAGGTGAAGTCACACCGAGTCTTTCCGTGCGTTTTATGGGAATCAACCGCAAGGCCGTCGCCTCTTATCTGATCTCGCTCTACTGCTCGTCTGCGATTCTCACGCACGATGCCTTGGGCGTGCTCGAAGGCGTCGAGGTCGGCAAGTATCACCAATACCCCTTCACCTACGCCTGATTTCAGCGCGCTTCGCGTCCAACTCGCGAAGCGTTCTCCAGCCGACTGAAAAGAGAACCCGCCTATGCCGGCTCCGTCTTGGCCAGATCCCGCGTTGATATCCGAGATCGCCAACAATCTTTTTAAGGCGTCATCTCACGGTCCGTTTCCGCTGCCGGAATCGCCGGGCGTTCCGGGAGTGCCGCAACCCGGCGCCTCGGCGGGTCAGTTCGTACCCGCCAACCCGGTCGGCGGCGATTTCAATTCGCCGCCGCCGCAAGTCGACGATTTGACCGGTTTCGTTCCGTCGACGCAATTTGGCGCATTCACGGCTTTCGTCCCGCCGGCTCATGCAGCGCCGCCCCCGGGAGCACCGAACCTTGGGATTGGGGGCGCATCGTCCCTTCCCTATTTTCTGCAGAGCGCGCCGCTTCATCCGGCTGCACCAAGCACGACTCTTGCGCCGCCAACGACTGAATTTGCGCCCTTCACGGCCGCCAATGTGCCAGCCTCCCCAGTTCCGCCTGCGACGCGTCCGTCTGGGCCGCCGCCGAGTCCTCAGATTCCGGGCGACGCCTTTTATTTTCTGAACGAAGGACAATCGCCACAGCCGAACGCAGACGCACTACCCAAACAAGGCACGACGGCGGAGCCGTCAGGGCTCGATCTTCGCCCCGAGCTTGCGCCCGATCTCGGGTCAACGACGCGTCCTTTTGATCCTTATACGATTAAGCGCGATTTCCCGCTTCTGCGCGAGCAAATCAATGGCCGGCCGCTCGTCTGGCTCGACAATGCCGCGACGACCCAGAAGCCGCAATCGGTCATCGACCGGCTGGTCTATTTCTACGAACACGAAAATTCGAACGTTCATCGCGGCGCCCATACGCTCGCGGCACGCTCGACCGATGCCTATGAGGCGGCGCGTCAAAAGACAGCGCGATTCCTCAACGCGGGTTCCGAACGCAATATCGTCTTCGTGCGCGGCGCGACCGAAGGAATCAATCTTGTCGCCAAGGCCTGGGGCCGCCAAAACGTCAAAGAAGGCGACGAGATCGTCATCACTTGGCTGGAACATCACGCCAATATCGTCCCTTGGCAGCAACTCTGTTCGGAAGTCGGCGCGCGGCTGCGGGTTGCGCCCGTTGATGACCGAGGCGACGTCATCATCGAGCAATATGAAAGACTGCTTGGACCGCGCACGCGTCTTGTCGCGCTCCCGCAGGTGTCGAACGCGCTCGGCACGATCGTGCCGGTCGCCGAGATGACGGCCGCCGCGCATCGCCATGGCGCCTGCGTGCTTGTCGACGGCGCGCAATCCGTGTCGCATATGCCGGTCGATGTTCAGGCAATCGATTGCGACTTCTTCGTCTTCTCCGGCCACAAGATTTTTGCGCCGACCGGGATCGGCGTCGTCTACGGCAAGAGCGCCGTTCTCGCGCATATGCCGCCCTGGCAGGGCGGCGGCAACATGATCGCCGATGTGACCTTCGAAAGAACGCTGTATCAACCGCCGCCGGGACGTTTCGAAGCCGGCACGGGCAGCATCGCTGATGCCGTCGGGCTGGGCGCCGCGCTCGATTACGTCGAATCGATCGGCCGCGGCGTGATCGAGCGTTATGAGCACGAACTGCTCGTCTATGCGACGGAACGCATTCTCACCGTCCCTGGCCTCACGCTGATCGGCACGGCGCGGGAGAAAGCCAGCGTGCTCTCCTTCGTTCTCGACGGCTGCAGAAGCGAAGACGTCGGCCGCGCGCTCAATCAGGAAGGCATCGCCGTGCGCGCCGGGCACCATTGCGCGCAGCCCATTCTGCGCCGCTTTGGACTTGAATCGACGGTGCGGCCGTCGCTCGCCTTCTACAATACGAAGGATGACGTCGATGCGCTCGTCGCCGCGCTGCTGCGCATGCAAGCCACACACGCGCGTGCGTAGTTACCGGATCGGGAAGGCTGTCTCGGCCTTGATGCTTTCGAGCGCAAAGCGCGACGTGACACTCTTCAGTGGAATTGTGTCGATGAGCCGCCTGTAAAAGGCGTCGAAACTCTTTGTGTCGGGGACGATGACGCGCAGCAGGTAATCGACGTCGCCCGCCATGCGGTAAATATCCATCACCTCGTCCATCGCCGAGATCGTTTCCGCGAACTGATCCAACCTATCGCGCGAATGATCGCCGACCTCGATCGTCACAAAGGCAGTAAGGACGAGCCCGAGTTTCTGCGGATCGAGCAAAGCGATGCGCCGGCGAATGACGCCCTCAAATTCCAAGCGCTGAATGCGTTTCCAACAGGGCGTTTGCGACAGCCCGACCTGCGCCGCGATGGCGGCGATCGGCAAGCTCGAGTCGGCCTGCACGATTTGCAGAATCTTGCGGTCAATCGCGTCCATATTCTTCTCGGCCCCCGCTCCAAGAGAGAATATTATTCCTATGTTGACTTAGTCCATAAGGAAAGTAGAAATATAGCCGCAGGTGTTAAAAATAACGCTGAGCCCGCAAGCTGGTCTGGAGCCGGGTCAAGGCTCCACAGCCAGGAGACGCAAAAATGGCTGACGCTTATGTGATTGAAGTCTCGGGATATACCGCCGGGATCGTTGCGCGCGATCATGGCGGCGAGGCCTTCACCTTCTTCGCCTCGAACCGCGCCTTTGAAGCGCTTGAGGGCAAACGTTTCAGCGCGCCGGCGGCTGCCGCGCAGGCTGCGCGCCGCCTTATCAAGCAGAGGCGTAATCCCCGCGGTCAAGCTGCGGCGCCGGAGCTACGGCCATGAGTCTCATGGCCCTTGTGTTCGGCCCATTCGCGCCTTGTTTCTTCAATTCGAAAGGCCCGTCATGCCCCATTCAGAACTGCATGCGAGGCGGACGAGAGGACATATGAGTCTCGTGTCAAGCAACGACGAGCCGCGCATCTCGCCACTGCGCAAGATCTTCACCGACGACACTCTTTGGAACCACCTGCGCAAGGAGGCCGAGACCATCCTGGCGCATGAGCCTCTCTTGACGACGCTCATCCTCACGTCGATCATCTATTGCTCAACGTTTGAAGAGGCGGTGGCCAAGCGCGTTGCGGCGCGTCTCGGCAACAGTTCCGTCTCGGCCGAACTCGTCGCCGATGCCTTTCTCCGCGCCTTACAGGCCGATCCTTCCATCGGTGCCGCCTTTCGCGCGGATCTTCTGGCAATCGTCGAACGTGATCCTGCTGCGACACGGCTGATCGAACCGTTCCTCCATTTCAAAGGCTATCATGCGATCCAGACGCATCGCCTGGCGCATTTCCTGTGGACCAACGGAAAGACCGATCTGGCGCTCTATCTGCAGAGCCGGTCGTCCGACGTGTTTCAGACGGATATTCACCCTGCCGTACGTTTCGGGCGTGGCATTTTTCTCGATCATGCGACGGGCTTCGTCGCCGGCGCGACGGCGACCATCGACGACGACGTCTCGATCCTGCAAAATGTCACGCTCGGCGGAACAGGCAAGGAACTCGGCGATCGGCATCCGAAGATTCGCCATGGCGTGATGATCGGCGCCGGCGCCAAGATCATCGGCAATATCGAAATCGGCCATTGTTCCCGCATTGCCGCGGGCTCCGTCGTGCTGCGGCCGGTGCCGCCCAATTCGACGGTTGCAGGCGTGCCGGCAAAGATCGTGGGCGAAGCAGGATGCAAGGAACCCGCGCGCGACATGGATCAGATTCTCAGTCAGCTCGCCTATGATTCGTTCAGCTATTCCATCTAGCCGCCCACGGCAGCGGTTGGAGCGGGTGAAGGGAATCGAACCCTCGTATTCAGCTTGGAAGGCTGCTGCTCTACCATTGAGCTACACCCGCGTCGCAGCGCAAAACATAGGAAGGATGGCAGAGCGTGTCAAAACGCTGTGGCCTGCGCGGCGGACGCATCACGTCTCTGCGGCCGATTACTGGCGCTTCTTCTTCATGTCGGCGAGATAAAGCGCCGCGATCTGCTTGTCGGAATCGCTCGCCGCCGTCGCGACCTTGTCGTAGAGGTCGTCGATCCATTTGTCTTTGGGCGATTGCGCAGCGGTATCACGCGCGAGCGTCAGCCACATCAGGCCGAGACCGCGCTGCGGCGTCAGACCGTCGAGCCCGGTGAACAGCATTTGCCCGAGCAGCGCTTGCGATTCGGCGTGGCCCTTCTCGGCTGCGAGATGCAGCCAGCGCGCGGCCTGGCGGGGATCCTTGTCGATGAAGCCGTTGACGCCATCGAGATACATGCGCGCGAGATTATATTGCGCATTGGGATCGCCGAAATTCGTCGCCGCATACTGGAACAAATCAAGCGCGCGCATCGGCTCCGCCTGAACCTTGGTGTTGGCGATGCCGGTGAGGCTATAGACGCCGACCGCGACGAAAGCGCTCGAGACGACGGAGGCTTCGCGCGGGTCGGGATTGTCTTCGTTGTAGTTGGCGACGATCTGCGAGAAATAGTCATAGGCCTTGATGTCGTCCTGCGGGACGCCATCGCCATCGGCATACATTTTGGCGAGCTTCCAGCGCGCCAGAGACTCGCCGCCCGCGGCGGCATATTTCAACGCTTCGATCGCCGAGCGCGGATCGCCCGCCTTGAAATCCTCGACCCCGGCGCGCAGCGCCGCCTGTGGGTCTTTGAAAATGGGGAGCGCCACCTTGGCGCCGGCCGAGACATCCTGGCTGCCGTCGAAGGCGAGCGCGCTCGCCGCGCCGGCGGTGGCGAGGGCGAAGCCGAAGACGCCGGCAAGAAGGATTCGCTTAGCCGAGGCCATGGGACGGCCTCCGGCAGCCCTTCTCGACCACGCAAGCGCGAGAGCCGCTGGCGTCACTTCCGTTCTGGTCGAAGATAGGCGCGTTCACTGTTAAAACCCCGCTTGAAACCCTGTTGCTCGTGACCCGGTTTGGGACATTCTGTGCGCCGCGGGGGAAGCGGGCGACCAACTCCACTCGCCGAATAACGTTCGAAGGACATCACCGATGTCCCGCAAACTTAGACTTTAATCACGTTCAGATTAGCGGGCGGTTTATGGCTGAAAAGCGGCTATTGACTTCCGCCGGGAAGTCGCGCCGCAGATGCCGCGAGGCTGTGGCTCAATTGCCACAAACTTATGAAGGCTCGCTTAAGCACGCACGCTGAGCATTCAACGAACGCCGGCGCCTTCGGTTCCTCTTCGTCGCGCGACGCCAGCGACTCGCCGTGCGTTCCCAAAAAAAAGAGGCGCATTCTGAAAGTGCTCGAGCCTCGCGGCGCCTTTGCCGGCGACGATGCGCTGCAAAAAAGACGAAGCGTCAGCGCCGGCCGAGAAAACGGGCGAAGGCGGCGAGCGCCGTATCGGAGACATGGTGCTCGATGCCTTCCGCATCGAGTTCGGCGCAGTCTTTCGGCACGCCGACAGCGACCAGAAGATCGACGACGAGGCGATGGCGCGCCCGCACGCGCGCCGCGAGTTCAAGACCGAGCGGCGTCAGGAAGACGCCGCGATAGAGTTTCGACGTCGCAAGCCCCTCCCGCTTCAAACGGGCGATGCTCTTGATCGCCGTTGCATGCGAGACGCCGAGCCGCCGTGCAATGTCGGTCGGGCGCGCCTCGCCTTGCGAGGTCAGAAGATCGTCGATCAGTTCGACATAGTCTTCGAGCACAGCATTGGCCTGGGCCGAGCGCGCCTTGCCAAAGCGCTGCGCCTGGACGGCCTCTGCCGGAAGCTCGCCCTCGATGTCCGCGCTCGCCTTGGTCTTCTTTGCCATGGCCATTGTCCTGCGGTGGCCGGCTTTCGCCCCGACTCACCCTCATTTGTAGATCGTCCCCTCTCCTCAACGTCAAAAGAATTTGTAGGAGGGGTTGCGTTTTTGTAGCCTATGCTACATTTTAAGGTAACGGGAATAGATCGAATCCGAAACTTAGAGCGCGCATGACGGAAATCGCTGCCGACACAGGCCTGCTCAGGGGTAGCTCGCATAAGACGCAGCTTGCCATTCGGGAGGTCCTTGAGGGCCGCCGCAGCGGCTGGCGCTCGCTTCTGCCTCTGGCGGGGCCGGCGGTCATCGCCTCCATCGCCTATATGGACCCCGGCAATTACGCGACGAACATCCAGGCCGGCGCAAAATATGGCTATGGCCTGCTTTGGGTCGTGCTGCTCTCCAATGTCATTGCCATGCTGTTTCAGGCGCTGTCGGCGAAGCTCGGCATTGTCACCGGCCGCAACCTCGCCGAACTTTGCCGGCTCCATTTTCCGAAGCCGCTTGTGTTCGGCATGTGGATCGTTAGCGAGATCGCCGCGATGGCGACCGATCTCGCCGAATTCGTCGGCGCCGCGATCGGCCTGTCGCTTCTGGCGCACCTGCCCCTTCTCTGGGGCATGGGCGTCACGGGCGTGATCGTCTATGCGATCTTGATGTTCGAACGGCGCGGCTTTCGGCCCATCGAAATCTTGATCGGCACCTTGGTCGCCGTCATTAGTCTTTGTTACTTGATCGAGACCTTCATCGTTCCGCCGGATTGGGCGTCCGCGGCCTATCACAGCGTTGTTCCGCATTTGCAAGATTCAGCGGCGCTGACGATCGCTGTCGGCATCATCGGCGCGACCGTCATGCCGCACGCCATCTATCTGCATTCGGGCCTGATGCAGGCGCGCACGCCCGTGCGCGACGACGGCGAACGCAAGACGCTGATCCGATTCTCAAACCGCGAGGTGGTGGTCGCGCTCTCGCTCGCTGGCGTCGTCAATATGGCGATGGTGATGATGGCGGCGGCGGCCTTTCATCAGGGCCATAGCGACGTCGCCGAAATTCAGACCGCCTATCACACGCTCGCGCCGCTCTTCGGCGCGGCGGCGGCGAGCATCTTCCTCGTCTCGCTCCTGGCATCGGGCGTCTCGAGTTCTGCCGTCGGCACCATGGCCGGTCAGATGATCATGCAGGGCTTTATCGGCGTTCGCATTCCGGTCTGGGCCCGCCGGCTCGCCACCATGGTCCCCGCTTTCATCGTCGTCGCGATCGGCGTCGATGCGACGCGCGCCCTCGTCCTCAGCCAGGTGGTGCTCAGCATCGCCCTGCCCGTGCCGATGATCGCGCTTCTGCTTTTCACGCAGCGCACCGACCTCATGGGCGCCTTCGCCAATGGACGCGGCACGCGCATCGCCGCCTGGGCCGGCGCCGGCGCGGTGCTCGCGCTCAATGCGATCCTGCTCGCGCAGACCTTTGGGCTGTCGATCCCATTCTTGGGATAACGTGCGGACGGCGCTTACGACGCGGCGTCGAGCGCGGGCTCCTGTACGTCCATCTCGGGGAACGTCGGATAAAGTCCCTTCATCCGGCCCAATTGCTGGACGAGCCCAAGCACCGCGTCGAGCATGGGAGTCGGCACGCTGACGATCCGGCCCATTTCCTGAACCGCCGCCACCAGCGCGTCGATTTCAAGCGCCCGCCCCTTCAGGAGATCCTGCAACATCGACGTCTTATGCGCGCCGACCTTGGCCGCGCCGTCGATGCGGCGTTCGACATCGACGCGGAAATTGGCGCCGAGCTTTTCGCCGATCGCTTTCGCTTCGAGCATCATCGCGCGGGAGAGCGCGCGTGTCGCTGGGTCGGTTGCGACAATGTCGAGCGTCGCCTGCGTCAAAGCCGAGATCGGGTTGAAGCAAAGATTGCCCCAGAGCTTGATCCAAATGTCGTCGCGAATGTCTTCATATATGCGCGGCCGCAATTCGGCGGCGGTGAAGGCGTCGGCAAGCCGCTGCACTCTTTCGCTGGACTTGCGGTTTGGCTCGCCGAGACCGAACTGGTTGCCGTATGTGTGCTGGATCACGCCGGGCGCAATCGTTTCCGTCGCCGGATAGACCGTGCAGCCGATCGCCCGCTCAGGCCCGATCGCACTCCACTGCCGATTGCCGGGATCGACGCTGGCCAGACGCCGATTGGCGTAAGGACCATCGATCCCATAGAAATACCACCAGGGCACGCCATTCTGCGCCGTCACGACGCTTGTATTGGGACCGAGCAGCGGCTGCATCGCCTCGGCCGTTTCCCACGCCTGATGCGCTTTCAGGCCGATGATGACGTAATCCTGGACGCCTAAATCCGCCGGGTTCGATGAGGCGGCCATCGTCTCGACATAGACCTTGTCTTCGATCCGGAGCTCGCAGCCTTTGGCCTTGATCGCTTCGAGCTGCGCGCCCCGCGCAATCACCGAGACGTCGCAGCCGGCCCGCTTCAGCAAAACGCCGAGATAGCCGCCGATCGCGCCGGCGCCATAGATGCAGATTTTCATTGTGTGACTTACCCCAGCGGAAAAACAGCGCAGAGATACAACAGACGGAAGGGCCGCTCAATTCGGCGGCGGGTCCCCGTGGCAACTCTTTGGGACGCTGGGAACGTTGAACCCGGTCCATTGGCCGCATCTGTCGCAGCCAGCCAGCATCAAGACCAAGCCGATCAGCCCCGCAAGGGAAACGAGCTTCCGCGTCACGACGACTCCCCCCAAACCGCTCCCACGCTAGCACAGACCCCGCCGTGGCGTCACCCGGCTCGCAGCCTCATTCCGGGAAGCGAGATCGACACGCAAGGTGAAAGTCATCCGCTAACTACCTAATATTGCATGATATTACTCGCCTACGGTCGCCAATTGACGCGCGGCGCTCGGCTTCGCGTAAGCGTTTCCAACGAGGGTAAACACGGACGGTCCATTGAGCAAAATTTTAACCCCGCAGAGCTATGGTCGCGACTGTAATTTTCGCATCAGCCCGCAAAACGGCGATGCGCGGAAGGGCGCGGCGCTCCTCAGAGCAGCTGAGGCGGCCGCCCCGGTCCAGCTGCATGACGCGGGCACGCCGCGATGGAGTTGATCGATGAATACGGATGCGACCGCCGCCTTCGAGCCCGAGAAGCGGGCCAGCGACCGGATCAGAAGTTTTCTACGCGCGCAGATCATCTTCAACAACCGCATGACTACGATCGATTGCATCATCAAGAACATTTCCGCCACGGGCGCCCGCATTGCGTTGAACGACACGCTGGCCGTGCCGACGGAATTCGACATTTATATTCCGCAACGGGGCTGCAGCCATCACGCGCGGCTCATCTGGCGCGACAAGGATTCGATCGGCATCGATTTCCTGGATGTGCAACAGCCGGCGCCGGTATCTGCGCCTGCCCCTGCCGCGCCGGAGCCGCATGGCTTCGGTGGAGACGCGCGTCTCCGCGAACTCGAAGTTCAGAACGCGGAATTGAAGGCGCGCATCCGCAAGCTCACGCAGCGGCTTGAAGATTTGGGCCAGGACCCCAGCAACGTCTTCTAAACGCCCGCGCCGTTTCTAGGCGAGCTCGACCACCCGCCCCCGCTCGAGCGTCACACGCCGCTCCATGCGCGCGGCAAGCTCCATATTATGCGTGGCGAGCAGCACGGCGAGCCCGGTTTCAGCGACCAAAGTCTCCAGTGCCGCGATCACAGTGTCGGCCGTCATCGGATCGAGATTGCCGGTCGGTTCATCAGCCAAAAGAATGTCCGGGGCGTTGGCGACCGCGCGCGCAATCGCGACCCGCTGCTGCTCGCCACCCGATAATTGTGCTGGCCGGTGCGTCGCGCGGTCTAAAATCCCGAGATAGCCGAGCAAAGCTTCCGCGCGATCTCGGGCCTGGCGGCGCGACAGCCCATGGATCATCTGCGGTAGCATAATGTTCTCGATCGCAGAAAACTCCGGCAGCAGGTGATGGAACTGATAGACGAAGCCGATCGTGTCGCGGCGCAGGGTCGTGCGCGCATCGTCGGCCATGCGCGTCGTCGGTTCGGAATCGACAAAGACTTCGCCAGAGTCGGGGCGTTCCAGAAGTCCGGCGATATGCAAAAGCGTCGATTTGCCCATGCCGGATTGCGCGACGAGCGCTACCGACTGCCCCGGAAAAAGGGCGAAACTCGCGCCGTCGAGCACGGTCAGCGAGCTGACGCCCTGCTTATAGTGACGCGCGATCTTATCGAGCTGAAGAACGGGTCTCGTCATGTCACTCGTAGCGCAGTGCTTCGACCGGATCGAGCCGCGCGGCGCGCCAGGACGGATAGATCGTCGCGAGAAGAGAGAGAGCGAGCGTCATGCTGACAACCATGATGACATCATGGACGTCGACGATCGCCGGAAGCCGCGAAAGAAAATAAAGCTCCGCCGGAAAGAAATTCGCGTGCAGAAGCCGGTTCAAGAACTGGCGGATCGGTTCGACATTCTCGGCGACGAGAAGACCGAGCAGAAATCCGGCCAGTGTCCCGCTGATGCCGATCGATGCGCCGGTGATGAGAAAGATCCGCATAATCGCGCCGCGCGTCGCGCCCATGGTGCGCAGGATCGCAATATCGTGGCTCTTGTCCTTCACCAGCATGATAAGGCCGGAGATGATGTTGAGCGCCGCAACCAGAACGATCAGCGTCAGAATGACAAACATCACGTTGCGCTCGACATTGAGCGCGTCGAAGAAGGTGCGGTTGCGCTCGCGCCAATCGGTCATGATGACGGGACGCTGGACCGCCGCCTCCAGCGCAGGCCTTATGTCGTCGATCCTCTCCGCATTATGCAGAAAGATCTCGATGACGCTGACTTCCTTGTCTTTATTGAAAAAGGCCTGCGCATCGGTGAGCGGCATATAGACAAAGACGCTGTCGAATTCCGCCATGCCAATCTGGAAAGTCGCGACGATCGGATAGGCCTTTACGCGAGGCACAACGCCGAACGGTGTTTGTGGGCCCGCAGCCGTAAGAATCTTGAGCTTGTCGCCGATACGCAAATTGAGGTTGTCGGCGAGCCTTTGGCCGATGGCGACGCCGCCCGAGGCCTCAAAACCGTCGAGCGTGCCGCTCGTCACATGGCCGGCGATGCCGGGCAAGCGGCGAATATCGGCGCCGGAGACGCCGCGCGCCAAAATCCCGGAGCCACCTTGCGAAAAGGACGATGAGGCAAAGGCCGCGCTCTCGACCATGGGGATCGCAAGATCGACGCCCGGAACAGCGGCCGCGCGTTGCGCGACGGCGTCATAATCCGTCAGCGGCGAATCCGCAGCTTGTAGAAAAATATGGCCATTGATGCCGACGATCTTGTTGAGCAGCTCCTGGTGAAAGCCATTCATCACCGACATGACGACGATCAGCGTGGCGACACCGAGCGTGATACCCAGAAAAGAGAATCCGGCGATGACAGAGACATAGCCTTCGGACCGACGCGCGCGCAGATAGCGGAAGGCGACAATCCATTCGAAGGGCGAAAACGGCCGCGTTGCGCTCACTGTCCAATCCTTATCGTGCCAGGCCCGGTCCCATCTCGCCGCAATGCGCGACGATCAGCGGGTGAATTTGGCAATCGCCGCGTCAATCGAGAGCGCTTCGCGTGCGCCGGTCTTGCGGCTTTTCACTTCAACAGTCCCCGACGCAAGGCCTTTGGGCCCGACGATGATCTGATACGGCAGGCCGATCATGTCCAAAGTGGCAAACTTCGCCCCAGGCCGCTCGTCCGTATCGTCATAAAGGACGTCGACCTTCGCCTTTTCGAGAGCCTGGTAGATTTTCATACATGCCGCATCGACCGCCGCATCGCCGACCTTCAGATTGGCGATGCCGACCAGGAAAGGCGCGACCTCTTCTGGCCAGATGATTCCGGCATCATCATGATTGGCCTCAATCAAGGCGCCGACGAGGCGGGAAACGCCGACGCCATAGGAGCCGCACTGGGCCGGGTGCTCGATGCCGTCGGGGCCGGTGATCAGCGAGCGCATGGGCTTCGAATATTTATCGCCGAAATAGAACACCTGGCCGACTTCGATGCCGCGCGTGTGGACGCGCTTTTCGGCGGTAGTCTCGGCCTCGAAACGCGCCGCGTCATGCACGTCTTCGGTCGCGGCATAAAGCGTCGTCCATTGCTTGATGATCGGCGCGAGGTTGCTGTCATAGTCGAGATCGACGCCGGGAATCGGCAGGTCGAGCACATCCTTGTTGCAATAGACGCCGGATTCGCCTGTCTCGGCGAGGACGATGAATTCATGCGAAAGGTCGCCGCCGATTGGTCCCGTCTCGGCCCGCATCGGAATGGCCTTCAGCCCCATGCGTCCAAAGATGCGCAGATAAGAGACGAACATGCGGTTGTACGACGCCCGTGCCGCAGCCTCGTCGAGATCGAAGGAATAGGCGTCCTTCATCAGAAATTCGCGGCCGCGCATGACGCCGAAACGCGGGCGCTGTTCGTCGCGGAATTTCCATTGGATGTGATAGAGGATCTTCGGCAGTTCGCGATAGCTCTTCACGGCGGCGCGGAAGATTTCCGTGATCATCTCTTCGTTCGTCGGCCCATAGAGCAATTCGCGCTCGTGCCGATCCTTGATCCGCAGCATCTCGGGGCCATAGGCATCATAGCGGCCAGATTCGCGCCAGAGATCGGCGAGCTGCAAGGTTGGCATCAAAAGCTCGATGGCACCCGCGCGGTCCATTTCCTCGCGCACGATTTGGGTGACTTTCTGTAGCACTTTGAAGCCGAGCGGCAGCCAGGCATAGATGCCCGCCGCCTCCTGCCGGATCATGCCCGCGCGCAACATCAGCCGGTGCGAGACGATCTCCGCCTCTTTCGGCGTTTCGCGCAGGATCGGCAGAAAATAGCGGGAAAGACGCATGTGAATGGAGGCTCGAAAATTGGGGCTTGAGAATGGGGGCGTGGCGGAAAGGAGGCGGGGCGCGCGGACCCGTCGCTTTTAATCGGCGGCAGGGTAAATGCAAAGGGCCTGCGAGGGGCCTTCCCCCTCCGGTCGCGTTAGCACCTCCTCAATAAAAGCGTGAGAAATTGCCGGCGGAGGCAGACATGACCGAGCTGGCAAAATTCGAAGCTGGACCATCGACGGCGATCCGCGAGCCGATTCTGCGGGGATTGGCCAAATATGCGACGCCGGTCGCCTTGATCCTTCTTTGCGAGCTGGTTGCGGCCACTTTTCTGCTGACGACGATCGCCAAATCAACTTCGGATCACTTCTGGATCGATGAGGTGCTCGCGATCTGGACGGCTCGTCTGCACAGTCCTGCCGAAATCATCTCCGCGATCTGGAAAGGCGCGGAATTTTCGCCGCCCACCTACGATCTTTTTCTGCACGTCCTCTTCAACACCTTCGGCTCCGATCGTCTGGTCGCCCGCCTTCCGTCGATCGTCGCCGTGCTGGTGTCGGCGACGACCCTCGGCGTGATTGTTTGGCGGCGTCTCGACGCGGTGTCGGGGGCGCTGACCTTCGGCCTCGTCCTCAATTCTTTTCTGTTCGACTTCGCCATTCAAGCACGGCCCTATGCGATGCTGATGGCCACGACGTCACTGGCCCTGCTCGTCTGGAGCAACCGCAAGCCAGAAGGCGGAAGTTGGTGGCAAGGAGCCACCCTCGCTTTTCTCCTCTTCGCCTGTGTCAGCCTCCATATCTATGCCGTCGTGACGATCGCCATTTTCGGCTTGATGGAATTCTTGTGGTCGGTCGCGCAGCGCCGGATCAGGCTGCCGATTTGGTTCGGCTTAGCGGCGGGCACTGGCGCGAGCGCGCTCTGGCTCCCGCTCATGCTCCATCTCTCCAAATACAACAGCGGTGACACGACGGCGTCGGATTTCTTCGGAGCGCCCACGCCAAGCCATCTTGTGCGCGACGTCCATTCGATCTTCGCAGGATCGGACGTCTTCTTCCTGTTCATCCTCGCAACCGTCCTGGTCGTCAGCGCCGCTTTTGTTATCTCTCTCATTTCGAGAAATCCGAGGGAGAGATTACCCGCACCGCCAAAGGCATTGGATGGGAACGAGGTACAAATCGCCGTAATGGGTTTCGCATTGCTCGTCGCATTGCCCCTCGGCTTCACGCTGGCCTCTTGCGTCACCCATGTCTTCGTTGGGCGCTATGCTCTTGCTGCGGTGTTCGGAGTCACGCTGCTGTTTGTCTTGGCGCTGAGCAAAGTCCCCTATCAACGCGGCGTCGGCATCATTCTTCTCGCCATCTTGTGCATTCTTCCGCTGTTTCGCGCCTCACCAAGGGATTGGTCGGCTCCGTCCCTGGATCTTCTGCATGGGTTGCGTGCCAGTGGTCCCGTCGTTGTCGGCGATGGCGACCTTTACATGGAGCTGATGGAGAGCGCCGAGCCCGATCTTCGGTCTCGTCTCGTCTATCTCAAGAGTCTCGATGGACTTACCCCCGCCGATCCTTCGGGCGAGCATCAGCTCGAACGAATTTTCAGCGCCTTCCGATCCGACCTCCAGGTGAAGGACGCTCCCAGCTTTTTTGCCCAGCATCCGCATTTCATCGATTTGGCGAGGCCCGGCAGGCCCACCGATGATTTGAGCGCCTGGTTCATCGCGAAGGGCTGGGTTAGCGGCGTGATCGGCATGAAGGGCGGCGTCGCCTTGTTCGACGTCGATACTTCAAGGTCCCCTCGCTAGACGCCGACTTTAGCCGGCGAGTGCGAAGGCACCGCCGCGCTTTAATCTTAGCCCCGCACGCTGACCGACGCCGAAGTGACGGTCGTCGGGCGCCTCAGCTTCGACGATCCGCTCGTTGGCGCCAATCGCCAGTTCCAAACGGCGCGCCGCACCCGAGCGCCGTAAGCCGCGGACCACGCCATTGATGAGGCCCGGCGTCGGCTCCTCGACAATCGTGTCCTGCGGCCGGAAATAGATGGCTTGGGGGCCATCCTGAAGCGAGTTGAAAGGAAGGCCGACCGGGCGTTCCTCGAAATAAGGCTTGCCGGAAAAGACTTCGACGTCGAAGCGGCTCGACTCGCCGATGAACTCATAGACGAAGGGCGATACCGGATCGTCATAGACCTCGTCGGGCGCGCCGATCTGCTCGATCTTGCCCTTGTTCATCACGACTACGCGGTCGGCGACCTCGAGCGCCTCATCCTGGTCGTGGGTGACAAAGACGGTCGTGTGGCCGGTGCGGGTATGAAGATCGCGCAGCCAGTGGCGCAGCTCGCGACGAACCTTGGCATCGAGCGCGCCGAAGGGCTCATCGAGCAGCAGCAGGCGCGGCTCGACGGCCATGGCGCGCGCAAAAGCGATGCGCTGGCGCTGGCCGCCGGAGAGCTGCGCCGGATAGCGCTTGGCAAGATCCGGCAGCTGCACCAATTCGAGTAGCGCGTTGACGCGCACGGCAATCTCCGCCTCGCTCGGGCGCGCGCGGCGCGGGCGCGCGCGAAGGCCGAAGGCGATATTGTCGAAGACGCTCATATGCTTGAACAGTGCATAGTGCTGGAAGACGAAACCGACGTTGCGGTCCTGAACGCGCTTATGCGACGCATCTTCGCCGCCGAAGAGCACATGGCCGCTCTTAGGAAAATCAAGACCGGCGATAATGCGCAGCAGCGTCGTCTTGCCCGAGCCCGACGGGCCCAAGAGCGCGATCAATTCGCCGGAACGGATCGACAGATTGACGTCGTGCAACGCAGGCGTCTTGCCATAGTCTTTATGAAGTCCGCCGATTTCCAGATTCACGATCCGCCTCCGCTCAGACGCGCCGTGCCCCGGCGATTTCATCGCCGTAGCGCGTTTCCAAAAGGGTTTTGATAGCCAGGGTGACAAGCGCCAGAGCGCCGAGAAGAGTCGCCGTCGCAAAGGCGCCGACGAAATTATATTCGTTATAGGACATTTCGATCTGCAGCGGCATCGTTGTCGTCAGGCCGCGCAAATGGCCGGAGACGACGGAGACGGCGCCGAATTCGCCCATTGCGCGCGCATTGCAAAGAAGCACGCCATAAAGCAGCGCCCAACGAATGTTCGGAAGCGTGGTGTGCAGGAAGGTCGAAAGCCCGCTCGCGCCGAGCGACAAAGCCGCCTCTTCGTCGCCGACGCCTTGCTCCTGCATCAGAGGGATGAGTTCGCGCGCGACGAACGGGAAGGTCACGAAAATCGTGGCGAGCACAATGCCCGGCACGGCGAAGATGATGCCGATGCCATGCGCTACGAGCCACGGGCCGAAGACGCCGTTCACGCCATAGAGCAGCACATAGATGAGGCCCGCGACCACAGGCGAGACCGAGAAGGGCAGATCGATCAGAGTGACGAGCAGCGTCTTGCCGGGGAAAGAAAACTTGGCGATGGCCCAGGCAGCCGAAATGCCGAAGAGCGCGTTGAGCGGAACGGTAATCGCCGCCACAAGAAGCGTGAGCTGGATACTCGCCACAACTTCGGGATCGACAAAATTGGCGAGATAGGGCCAAACGCCTCGGGCAAACGCCTCGACAAAGACCACCGCCATCGGCAGGACAAAAAACAGGCCCATGCAGAACACGGCCACGCCGATGAGGAGGAGGCGAACGACGGGCGCCTCGGTGGTCGGCGATCGAAACTTTTGTGCCGTCGGCGGCTGCTCAACCGTCATGGCCAAACCTCCGCAGCGTCCACAATTGCAGGAGATTGATGAAGGCCAACAACAGGAACGAAATGCCAAGCATGGCAACCGCGATCACGGTCGCGCCGGCATAGTCGAATTCGGAGAGTTTGGTCACGATCAGAAGTGGCGCGATTTCCGAGACAAAAGGAATATTGCCGGCGATGAAGATCACCGAGCCGTATTCGCCAATGCCGCGCGCGAGCGCGAGCGCGAAGCCGGTCAGAATGGCCGGCAGGATGATCGGCGCGACGACCCGGCGGAACGTTCGCCAACGCGAAGCGCCGAGCGTCGCCGCAGCTTCTTCCAATTCGGAGTCGACTTCAGCGAGAACGGGCTGCACGCTGCGAACGACGAAGGGCAGGCCGATGAAGACCAACGCCACCCAGATGCCGAGCGGCGTGTAGGCGATCTTGATGCCAAAAGGGGCAAAGAGCGCGCCGACCCAGCCATTCTCAGCATAGAGCGCCGACAGCGAAATGCCGGCGACGGCCGTCGGCAAGGCGAAGGGAAGATCGACCATCGCATCGAGAAGGCGGCGGCCATAGAAATTATAGCGGCCGAGAACCCAGGCGACGAGCACGCCGATCGGCACATTGAAAACCGCCGCCAAAAGCGAGGTGACGAAGCTCACCCGCAGCGCGGCGACAACGCGCGGTGTCGAAAGGATCTCCCAAATCTCCGACAAGCCCAATCCCGCAGCGCGCGCGACAAGCGCGGCGAGCGGGATCAGGACGATCAGAGACAGATAGAAAATCGTGAAGCCGAGAGACAGGCGAAAGCCTGGGACGACATGACGTCGGCCCAGGCTCTGCCATCCGAGCGTGAGTTGGGACATTCTCTCGCTCGACTTTAGTGGCCTTCGCCGTAGATCTGGTCGAAGACGCCTTTGTCGCCGAAATATTTCTTCTGCACGTCGTCCCAGGAGCCGAACACGTCAGCAACCTTGAAGAGTGCGATCTTCGGGAAGCGCTTCAGATCCGCCGGGTCGGCATATTGCGCTTCAAACGGCCGATAGTAGTGATGTGCGATGAGTTTCTGGCCGTCGGGCGAATAGAGATATGCCAGATAGGCCTCGCTCACCTTACGCGTGCCGTTCTTGTCGACATTGCCATCGACCACCGCGACCGGCGGCTGCGCCAACACGCTGTAGGACGGAACGACGATTTCGAATTTGTCGGGACCGAGATCGTTGACGGCAAGGAAGGCTTCGTTCTCCCAGGCCAGAAGCACGTCGCCCTGTCCGCGTTGAACGAAGGTCGTCGTCGAACCGCGCGCTCCGGAGTCGAGCACCGGCACATTGTGGTAGAGCGCGCTGATAAAGGCCCGCGCCTTGGCGTCGTCGCCCTTGTTGACCTTCAGCGCATAAGCATAGGCAGCGAGGAAGTTCCAGCGCGCGCCGCCCGAAGTCTTCGGGTTCGGCGTGATGACCTGAACGCCGGGCTTCACCAGATCGTCCCAATCCTTGATGCCCTTCGGATTGCCCTTGCGCACGAGGAAGACGATGGTCGAGGTATAGGGGGAGGAATCATTCGGCAGGCGCGAAGCCCAATTCGCTGGGATCTTACCCGTCTTTTGCACGATGGCGCTGATGTCGGAAGGAACGCCGAGCGTCACGACATCAGCGTTGAGACCGTCGATGACGGCGCGCGCCTGCGCGCCTGAGCCGCCGTTCGACGTCTGAATCGTCACCGTTTCGCCGGTCTTCGCCTTCCAATATTTGGCAAAGGCCGCGTTGTAATCCTTGTAGAGTTCGCGCGTCGGATCGTAGCTGACATTGGTGATGGTGGTATCGGCGTGAGCCAAGGTCGGATAGCTGAGCCCCGCGAGCGCGACGACTGTAGCGGATGTCCGGATGACGGACGTAAAGGAAGAAAAGTGTTTCATATCAACGCACCCCACTAGAAAGTGGAATAATATTATCTAGTCCATAAAATTTGTCAACTAATGAGACCGGAAAGATCTTGGAGCGCGAGAGGCTTGATTTCGATGTCGTGATTGTCGGTGCGGGGCCCGCGGGTCTTGCCGCGGCGATCCGCCTGAAACAACACACTTCTGCGCTCTCCGTCATCGTCGTCGAAAAGGGCGCGGAGCTCGGCGCGCATATTCTTTCGGGCGCCGTCGTCGATCCGATCGGGCTCGACAGGCTCCTGCCAGCGTGGCGCAATGCGAAGGATTGCCCGCTCAAGACTCGCGTGAGCGAAGAGGCCTTCTTCTTTCTGACGAAGACCCGCGCCTTGCGCCTGCCGCAGCTCCTGCTGCCGAGGCTCATGCGCAATGCGGGCAATTTCGTCGGTTCGCTCGGTGCGCTGGTGCGCTGGCTTGGGACGCAAGCGGAAGCGCTTGGCGTCGAGATCATTCCCGGCTTCGCCGCGATCGAAGCGCTTAACGATGAAAACGGCGCCGTCGTCGGCATCGCGACCGCGGACAAGGGCGTCGGCCGCGACGGGAAGCCCAAATCAAACTTCAGCCGCGGCGTCGCAATCTTCGGCAAATATATATTGATCGCGGAAGGCGCGCGCGGCTCGCTGGCCAAAGAGATAATCGCGAAATTCGACCTCGATCGCGACGCCACGCCGCAGACCTACGGCATCGGCCTCAAGGAACTCTGGTCCGTGCCCGCGCAGAACCACAAACCGAGCGCGATCGCGCATTTCCTCGGCTGGCCGCTCGACGACAAGACCGGCGGCGGCAGTTTTCTTTATCAGCTCGACGATGGGCTTATCTCCATCGGCACGGTCGTTCATTTGAACTATCGCAATCCGACGCTCTCGCCCTTCGATGAATTTCAGCGCTTCAAGATGCATCCGCATGTCGCCGCGATTTTGCGCGGCGGCAAGCGACTGTCCTATGGCGCGCGCGCGATCACGGAAGGCGGCTGGCAAGCGGTGCCGAAACTCTCCTTTCCCGGCGGCGCGCTCATCGGCTGCGCCGCGGGCTTCGTCAATCTGCCGCGCAACAAGGGATCGCACAACGCGATCCTCTCCGGCACGCTTGCGGCCGATCATGCCGCCGACGCGATCGCGCAAGGCCGCGCCCATGACGAACTCACATCCTACGAAGCAGCCTGGCGCTCTTCCGACATCGGCCGCGACCTTTTTCCGGCGCGCAATGCGAAGCCGCTTTGGTCGAAATTCGGCACACGCTTCGGCATCGCGCTCGCGGGGCTCGATCTCTGGATCAATCAGCTCTTCGGCATCTCGCTCTTCGGCACGCTGACGCATACGGCACCCGACTACGCGACACTGAAGCCGCTCGCGGACGTCACTCCCCTCGCCTATCAAAAGCCTGACGGCGCGCTCACCTTCGATCGCCTCTCGTCCGTCTTCGTGTCAAACACCGAGCATGAGGCCGATCAGCCGGTGCATCTCCATTTACGCGATCCGTCTGTTCCCATCGCGCAGAACCTTCCGCGCTATGGCGAGCCGGCGCGGCTTTATTGTCCGGCGGGCGTCTATGAAGTGATTTATGCCGATGAGGCGGCGAAGACCGAGGCGCGCTTCGTCATCAACGCGACGAATTGCGTCCATTGCAAAACCTGCGACATCAAGGACCCGACGCAGAACATCGACTGGACGCCCCCCGAGGGCGGCGGGGGGCCGAACTATCGGGACATGTGAGGCTCAGAGGCTGACGCCATGTTGAAGCGCATTTGTATTTTGGTCGGCATCGCGACCTGTTTCGCGCCGGCATTCGCCCATGCGGAGCCAATGGTCAGTCGGATTCACCGGCTTTGTGCGGAGATGGGCCTCAGTCCCGGCGCCTATGCTTTCTTTTATTGCGTCCAGAGCCTCGCCGCGTTTGCCGGCGTTCCGCCGGCCGTTGCAGCGGCACGTGACAGCGGCGACGCCAATTTGCACGTCTATGGCGATTTCCGGCACAGCGATCGGAACGTCATGGAACAGCGCGCTTGCGCCGGTCTCGGACTCGCGATCGGTTCACAACGTTTCGCCGAATGCGTCGACAATCTCGACAACGCGTTCAGCAGCTTCTAAATTCTCAATCGAAGTAAACGCCCTATTCCACCGTCACGCTCTTCGCCAGATTGCGCGGCTGATCGGCGTCTTTGCCCATGAAAATCGCGGTGTGATAGGCGATCATCTGCACCGGCACCGCATAGACGATGGCGGAAAAATCGGGCGCCATTTCCGGCATCACGATCGCTTCGACATCGCCGCCGAAATCATGCGGCGTCTCGGCATCGGTGATGAGGATCAGCCGCCCGCCGCGCGCCGCCACTTCCTGCATGTTCGAGAGCGTCTTGTCGAAAACATTGTCGCGCGGCGCGAGCACGATGACCGGAAGATCGTTGTCGACGAGCGCGATCGGCCCATGTTTCAATTCGCCGGCCGCATAGCCCTCAGCGTGGATGTAAGAAATTTCCTTCAGCTTCAGCGCGCCTTCGAGCGCCAGCGGGTAAGAAGTACCGCGGCCGAGATAGAGTACGTCGCGCGCGTGACTCAAGTCCCGCGCCAGCGTCTCGATCCGCGCTTCACGTTTCAAGGCTTCCGCCATCAGGCCGGGAACGGCCATCAGCTCGGTCACATATTTTGCTTCCTGCTTGGCGTCGATGACGCCGCGCGCGCGGCCGAAGGCAAGCGCGAGACAGGCGAGCAGCGCGAGCTGGCAGGTGAAGGCTTTGGTCGAAGCGACGCCGATCTCGGGACCCGCGAGCGTCAAAGCGGCAATGTCGCTCTCGCGCGCCATGGTCGATGTCGCGACATTGACGACGCTGATCACATGTTGGCCTTGCGCCTTGGCATAGCGTAGCGACGCCAGCGTATCCGCCGTCTCGCCCGATTGCGAAATGAGCAAGGTCAGTCCGCCGCGTTCCATCGGCGGCTCGCGATAGCGAAATTCCGAGGCGACGTCGATCTCGACCGGCAGGCGCGCAAAGCGCTCGAACCAATAACGCGCCAGAAGCCCGGCGATATAGGCCGTGCCGCAGGCGGCGATGGTGAGACGCGGAAGTGTCTTGACATCAACCGGCAGATTGAAAGGCAGCGCCGTGTGTCCCGCCGACATGTCGAGATAATGCGCGAGCGTGCGCGCCACGACCTCCGGCTGCTCGTGAATCTCTTTCGCCATGAAGTGGCGGTAATTGCCCTTATCGACGAGATGCGCCGCAGCGAGCGTCTTGACGCGCTTCCTCTCGACCGGCTGATTATGCGCATCGCGAAATTCGGCGCTGTGACGCGTCAGGATGGCGAAATCGCCGTCTTCGAGATAGGTCAGCTCATCGGTGAAGGGCGCGAGCGCCAGAGCATCGGAGCCGAGATAGATTTCGCCCGTCTCGTCGCCGAAGCCGACGACCAGCGGTGCGCCATCGCGCGCACCAATCAGCAGATCTTCTTCGCCTTCGAAGAGAGCGGCGAGCGCAAAAGCGCCCTTGAGACGCGGCAGGCTTGTCGCGACAGCATCGACGGGACTGAGACCTGTCCCCATCGCCTCGGAAATCAAATGCGCGATGACTTCTGAATCCGTGTCGCTTTCAAACTTGTGGCCCTTGGCGCGCAGTTCTTCGCGCAGCTCGCGGAAATTCTCGATGATGCCGTTATGGACCACGGCCAGTCTCGCATTGGCGTGGGGATGCGCATTGGCCTCCGTCGGCTTGCCATGCGTTGCCCAGCGCGTATGGCCGATGCCGGATGCGCCCTTGAGCGGCTTCTCGTCAAGGACGGCTTCGAGATTTTTGAGTTTACCCGGCGCGCGGCGGCGCGCGAGATGGCCGTCTTCGAGCGTCGCGATGCCGGCTGAGTCATAGCCGCGATATTCGAGCCGCCGCAGCGCCTCGATGATCGCAGGAGCAATCGGTCCTTGCCCGAGAATGCCGACGATTCCGCACATTCTTTGTGACGCCTTTTTCTAACGCGGTTTCTTGTGTTTGGCCCGAAAGGCCGCGGCCCATCCCGGCCGCTCAACTTGCCGTTCGCGCGCGACGGCCAAGGCATCGGGCGCGACATCCTTAGTGATGACGGACCCAGTGCCGATATAAGCGCCCGCGCCGATCTTGACCGGCGCCACGAGAGCGGAATTCACGCCGATGAAAGACCCCTCGCCGACCTCGGTCTTGAATTTCGTGAAGCCATCGTAATTGCAGGTGATCGCGCCGGCGCCGATGTTCGTGTGCGCGCCGATCGTCGCGTCGCCGATATAGGCCAGATGATTGGCTTTCACGCCCTCGCCGAGACGAGACGCCTTCACCTCGACGAAATTGCCGATATGGACGCCGCTCTCGAGTTCAGTGCCCGGACGCAGCCGCGCGAACGGCCCGACGATGCAGCCATCGCCAATCTTCGCGCCTTCAATATGGCAGAAGGCGCGGATCGCGGTGCCCGCGCCGACGCGCACGCTAGGACCGAAGAAGACATTGGGTTCGATCGTCACATCGGGGCCAAGGTCGGTATCGAAGGAGAGATGCACGCTTGAAGGATCGACGAACGTCACGCCCTTGCGCATGGCGTCCGCGCGCAAGCGCGTTTGCAGGACGGCTTCCGCCGCGGCGAGCTGAACGCGATCGTTGATCCCCAAAACTTCTTCCTCGGCGACGGTCAGCACCCGCGCGCCAAGTCCCATTGAGGCAGCGCGTTCCACGACATCCGTCAAATAATACTCCCCCTGAGCATTCGCGGTGCCGATGGAGTCCAGGAGCGTCAGACTGTGCTGGCCGCTGAGCGCCATCAGCCCAGCGTTGCACCAGGCAATGTCGCGTTCGCTCTCCCGAAGGTCCTTGTGCTCGCGAATGGCAAGCAGATTGTCGTTCTCGACGACGAGGCGGCCATAACCGGTGGGATCCTTCGCCTCGAAGCCCAGGATCACAGCGGCCGTATCGCGCTCGGCCAAGGCGTTGCGCAGGCGGGTGAAGGTCGCAGGACGCACGAGCGGCGTATCGCCGAAGGCGATCAGAATGTCGTCATAGCCTTCCGCGAGAGCCGTTCTTGCGGCGAGGACAGCATGGCCCGTTCCCAGGGGCTCGGATTGGACGAAAATGGCGGCCTCCGGCGCCTTGCGCCTGACTTCGGCCTCGACCGCCTCCTGGCCGGCGCCGACGACGACCGCGATGGTGTCGGCCCCTGCCTGCACGACCGCCGAAAGCACATGCGCGAGTATGCTTTGCCCGGCGAGTTCATGGAGAACCTTGGGTTTGCGCGAGGCCATGCGCTTGCCTTCGCCCGCGGCGAGGACCACGGCCAGGCAGCGCCGTCGCGACTTATCCTTTGACCTCATGGAGCGCGGCGCCTCATGCGCGGAAAATCTCCCAAATCATGCGCGGACGGAGCCGCGCCGCTCGACCCGGCAGTGGGTCCAACACCCTTGAGACAAGACGTTCAGACCAGACTTTCAGAGATGGCCTGCCGTGACGGCACGGTACCGGAGGGGTGCCGCTCGATCCGCGTGATGCACGAGGGACACTGACGCACGGGTTGAGGGGCAGCTCAGCAGAAAGTCCTTAAAAAGCCATCCCACCATGGCGGTGAATGGGATATACACGAGACATCCCGTCGAATCCAAGAAACAGCCCCCCGCGGGACTAGCCAGTTCTTTTATGTTTAAGCGTCGAGACGTCATCAAATTGAGCCTCGGCGGCCTGGCCGCCTGGACTAATCTTCTATTTGACCCCGCGCATTTCATCACGCGCGCGAAAACCGATCCGGCCTCGCCGCCGCCCGCCCCGCCCCCTCCCGGATTTGCGCTGAGCAATCCGACCCCGTTCCATCCGAGCATCGTCGCCGACATGGCCCGGACCGCCGCGCAGCAGCCTTATAAGGCGGTTTCCAGCGACGTTCCGAACCCGTTTCGTAAGCTTTCCTATGAGCAATATGTCGCGATCAGGGCCAAACCCGCGACTTTCATCTGGGCGAACCAGAATCTCGGCTTCGCGCTCGAGCCGTTCCACCGCGGCTTCATTTTCAACGCGCCTGTCACCATCAGTCTCGTGTCGCAAGACCAAGCCCGCCGTGTCGTTTATGACACGAAGCAATTCGACTTCGGCCCGCTCGCGGTGCCGCCCAATATCGGCGATATCGGTTTTTCCGGATTTGGCGTGCTGGTGCCACAAGACAACGGTAAGGGTCTGACAGAAATCGCGACCTTCCAAGGCGCGAGCTTCTTCCGCGCCATTGGCAAGGATCAGCGTTTTGGCACTATGGCCCGCGCTCTCTCGATCAAGACCGCCGATCCTGCCGGCGAGGAATTCCCGGCCATTCGCGCGGTCTGGATCGAACAGCCCGATCTCGCCACCGACGCCCTCGTGATCCATGCCTTCATCGATTCCGAGAGCATGACTGGGGCCTATCGCTTCACCCTTCGTCCGGGCGATGCGACTATCATCGATACCGAATGCACACTCTTTGCCCGCGCCAAAGTCGACAATCTTGGCATCGCTACCATGAGCGGGACCGTGATCAGCGACGCGATCGATCATCGGCGCCCGGACAACACGCGCCTGACGATCGCCGATATCGACGGTTTGCAGATGTTGACGGGGCGCGGAGAATGGCTCTGGCGCGCCATCTCGAACCGCGAAACCTTGCAGATCTCGACCTTCGTCGATGAAAACCCGCGCGGATTTGGGTTTCTCCAGCGCGACCGATCCTTCCACGACTATCAGGACGACGACCAGCACTGGGAAATCCGCCCCTCGCTCTGGATCGAGCCGATCGGCGATTGGGGCGCGGGCGGCGTCGAACTCGTCGAAATTCCGGGCGAAGCCGAGTCGAACGACAATATTATCGCCTATTGGCGGCCGCAGCAGCCGCTCGCCGCCGGCAGTGAGACAAGTTTTGCCTATCGCCAGTTCTGGTGCTGGAACCCGCCGGACGATCCAGCGTTGCCGGTAGTGACGGATACGCGCTCAGGTCACGGCTCGAACCCGCAGCGACGCCGCTTTCTCGTCGAGTTCCAGGGGGACATGCTGGGCGATCCTGCGCTGAGCGCGGCCGTCAAGCCGATCGTGGGTACGAGTGCTGGGGCGATTGTATTCACAAGTTCATATCCCGCTCCCAATATAAAGACCTATCGGACTTTGTTCGAACTCGACCCGGGCAATGCGACGGCATGTGAATTGCGTCTCGCGCTTGACGCCGGGGGCAAGCCCGCGAGCGAAACCTGGTTATATCGATGGACGCGTTGACATCCTTGCACGCAGTCGACAATGCCGCGCCCGGGATCATCACCGGCCAGCGCTCCAATGCGACCATGGATGGCGATACGACGAAGCCCGATTGGAGCAGCGCCATGCCGCTCGAATCGCCGCTGCCGATGCCTGTTCAGAGTCTGTTTCACTTCGATCGCCGCAAGGATCGGGCACGCCGGCCTCCGAATTCGGGCCTTTGGAGCTGGCTTGCTCGGCTCGTCGTCTTCGGCGGCGCCTTTGCGCTGACCGCCTATGGCGCTTATGAGATCTACGAAGTCGTCTCGGTCGGCACTGTCACGCCCTTGGAATGGGCGCTCGTCGCTTTCTTCCTCATCAATTTTTCCTGGATTTCGCTGGCCTGTTCCAGCGCCTTGGTCGGCTTTATCTGGCTGCTCTTCGCGCGGCCCAAGGCGCCGAAGATTCCGGAGGCTTTGAACGTCCGCACCGCCATTGTCATGCCGATCTACAACGAGGCAGCCGCCCGCGTTTTCGGCTCTTTTCAGGCGATCTATTCCGAAGTCGAGGCCACCGGGCTTGGCGCAAACTTCGATTGGTTCCTGCTCTCCGACACGACCAACCCAGAAATCTTCATCGGCGAGGAACATGCCTTCGCCGCCTTGCGCCGTAAGCTCGGCGATGAGGCGCGGTTCTATTATCGGCATCGGCCGAAGAACATCGCCCGCAAAGCGGGCAATATCGCCGATTTCGTCAGCCGTTGGGGCGGCGCCTATGAACAGATGGTCGTGCTCGACGCCGACAGCCTGATGAGTAGTCAGGCCATTATCGGCCTTGCCGCCGCAATGGAAGCCGATCCCGGCGCTGGCATCATCCAGACGCTGCCGCTGATCATCAACCGCAACACGCTCTTCGCCCGCGTCCAGCAGTTCGCCGCCCGCATCTATGGCCCGGTGATCGCCGCAGGGCTCGCCGCTTGGATGGGACGCGACGGCAATTACTGGGGCCATAATGCGATCATCCGCACCAAGGCCTTTGCCGCCCATTGCGGCCTGCCGAGCCTGGGTGGACGCCCGCCTCTCGGTGGCCATATCCTTAGTCACGATTTCGTCGAAGCGGCGCTGATCCGCCGCGCCGGTTACGCTGTCTATATGCTGCCCGGGATCGACGGCAGTTATGAAGAAAGCCCGCCGACCTTGATCGATCTCGCCGCGCGCGACCGGCGCTGGTGCCAAGGCAATCTGCAGCACATGCGCGTTCTGCCGGCGGCGGGCCTCGCGTTCGCTTCGCGGCAACATCTGATCGCTGGGATCATGGGCTATCTCGCCTCGCCCTTGTGGCTGCTGCAACTCTGCGTCGGCATCGTGCTCGTCTTCCAGGCGAGCTACATCAAGCCCGAATATTTCACCAGCGAGTTCACACTCTTTCCGGCCTTTCCGCGCTTCGATGCGGAGCGCTCGCTCGCTCTGTTCGCCGTCACCATGACAATCCTTTTGCTGCCGAAATTCTTCGGCCTCATTCTTTCGCTTCTGCATGGACCGACACGGCGCGGCTGCGGCGGTGGGATCTTTCTTCTCTTCTCGACTCTGTTCGAGATTTTCATGTCGGCCTTGTTCGCGCCGATTCAAATGCTGATCCAGACCGGCCATGTCGCGCATTTCCTCTTCGGCTTCGACACAGGTTGGAATCCCCAACGCCGCGACGACGGCTCCATGCCGTTCAAGGCGATCGTCAGACGCCATCGCTCGCATGTGGCGATGGGGCTCATTACGTTGATCGCCGGCCTTTTGATCTCGCCGTCACTCGTCGCCTGGATGTCGCCGACCATCATCGGTCTTCTTTTGGCGATCTTCATTTCATGGGCGACGGGCAAGAAAGCCTTCGGCATCGCACTGCGCCGCGCGGGGTTGCTCATCACGCCGGAAGAAAAGCACAAGCCGACGGTGGTGCGCCGCGCAAATCGCCTCGCAAAGGCGCTGACGAACGCGACGGCGAGTGCGGATGGGTTGAAGAGCCTTTATGCCGATCCTGAATTCCGCGCGATTCATGTCGCCATGCTGCCGACGGGTCCGTCACGTCGGCGCGGCGACATCTCCCCGGAATGGGCCCTGGCGGAAGCGAAGCTTCTCGACGCTGGCAACATCGATGAAGCGATCGGATGGCTGAAGCCCATCGAGCGCATGACGATCATGCTCGATGCCGTGCTGATCTCGAAATTGATCGAGCTGCCGCCGACAAGCTCCCCGCCCGCGCCGGCTCCTGTCGAAGAAGCGCCTGTCGTCGAAACGCTGCGCCAGGCCAGCTGACGATCGAGCCAGCCGCCGATTTAGTATCAGTCTAAACTAAATGCATATTACTTGCGGCGAAAGCCGCCGCTCGTATATTTCTGTCCGAGATTTGAGGCGGAGCAAACGGCCTTTTATAGGATCGTTCATCGTTTCGCCCCGTGCGCGCTTCGCTTGGCACCCCCAACAGTCGCGCAAGCGCCCCTAAAATTAAGGACAGCAGCACGTGCTCGGTGCTCTCATCATCGTCTTTCGCGAAGTTCTAGAAGCGGGCCTCATCGTCGGCATCGTCTTTGCCGTGACGCAGTCGATCCCGCTCCGCCTGCCCTATATTCTCGGCGGCTTGCTGGTCGGCCTTCTGGGCGCGAGCATCGTCGCGGCTTTTGCCGGCGCGCTCGCCTCGCTGATGCAGGGCAACGGTCAGGAAGTCTTCAATGCCGGCATTCTCGCCCTCGCCGTGGTAATGCTGACCTGGCACAACGTCTGGATGGCGAAACACGGTCGCGAAATGGCGCAAGACCTGCAGGCGATCGGCGAGCAGATCCGCGACGGATCGAAGACACTTTTTGCTCTGGCGATCGTTGTCGCCGTTGCCGTGCTGCGCGAGGGCTCGGAGATCGTTCTCTTTCTTTATGGAATCGTTATTTCGCAAAAAACGACAGGGGTCGGATTGCTTACGGGCGGCATGATCGGCCTGCTTCTCGGCGCCGGTGTCTCTTATGTCACCTTCCGCGGCCTCATCGCCATTCCGATGCGCCATCTGTTCCGCGTGACGACAATTCTGATCTCCTTCTTGGCCGCCGGCATGGCCGTGCAGGCCGTCGCCTTTCTGGAGCAGGCGGATCTCGCGACAAAGCTCAGCGATACCGTGTGGAACACGTCGGCGTTCGTCTCCGACGACAGCCTGATCGGGCGCATACTGCATACGTTGCTCGGCTACACCGATCGTCCAACGCAATTGCAACTCATTGTCTATATTGTCACGCTCGCCGTGATCTTCGGCCTCATGCGCATCGTTTCACCGCCGCCCAAACGCGTTAGTGGACTTGCAACGAGTTGATCGTTAACCCTTCCGCGGCATTATGGCGCCAGCCTTGCAATCCATTTGCTTCGCCCCGATATAGGGTTTAGACGGAATCACCGGTCAGTTGAGAGCGATTCTACAACTCCGCCGTCCGGGCGTTCCTTGAGCAAGCCTCCTCCGCGATCTTCAAGCGGACGCCAGGCCGCCCAAGGGCTCAAAAACAATAAGACCAGCCAGTCCCGGCGGCGCGCGGGAATTTCTCCCGCGATCGGGCTTTCGCTCAGCATCCGCGTATCAGCGTATGTCCGCAGTCGAAGCGCCGATCCCGGCGCCCGAGCCAGCCTGCATGGGCCTCCCGTTTCCAGGAATAATATGACGTTTAATGAACTCGGCCTCAGTGAAAAAGTACTGCAAGCAGTAGAGGCCTCCGGCTACACGACGCCAACGCCCATCCAGGCGCAGGCCATCCCGCAAGCGCTCGCCGGGCGCGATATCTTGGGCATCGCTCAGACGGGCACAGGCAAGACGGCGGCCTTCACGCTGCCGATGCTCTGCCGCCTCGAACAGGGACGCGCCCGCGCGCGCATGCCGCGCACGCTCATTCTCGAACCGACGCGCGAACTCGCCGCCCAGGTCGAAGAAAGTTTCATCCGCTACGGCGTCAATCACAAATTGAACGTGGTGCTCTTGATCGGCGGCGTGTCCTTCGGCGATCAAGAAGTCAAGATCATGCGCGGCGCCGACGTGCTGATCGCGACGCCCGGACGCCTGCTCGACTTTTTCGAGCGCGGCAAGCTGCTTCTGACCGGCATCGAAATCCTCGTCATCGACGAGGCGGACCGCATGCTCGATATGGGCTTCATTCCGGACATCGAAAAGATCTGCAAGCTTGTTCCCTTCACGCGGCAGACGCTGTTCTTCTCTGCCACCATGCCGCCCGAAATCACGCGGCTTACGCAAACCTTCCTCCACAATCCGATCCGCATCGAAGTCGCACCGCCCTCCTCCACGGCCGCGACGATCACTCAGGCGCTCGTCGCCTCGGCGCCCGGCCCCGCCAAACGCGAGACCTTGCGCCGATTGATCCGCGGTGCCCTGCCGTTCAAGAACGCGATCATCTTCTGCAATCGCAAACGCGATGTCGCGCTTCTGCACAAATCGCTCCAGAAACATGGATTCAATGCCGGCGCGCTTCATGGCGACATGGATCAGCGCGCCCGCATGGCTTCGCTCGACGCATTCAAGACGGGTGACGTCGATCTGATCGTCTGCTCGGACGTCGCGGCACGTGGTCTCGACATTCCCGACGTCAGCCATGTGTTCAACTTCGACGTGCCGATCCATTCCGAAGATTATGTGCACCGGATCGGCCGCACCGGCCGCGCCGGCAAAGCCGGCACGGCGTGGACGATCGTCACGCCGCTCGACAAGAAATATGTCGCCGAAATCGAGAAGCTGATCAGCCGTCCCATTCCCTGGCTCGACGGCACTGGGTTCGACTCGCTCCTTGCGCCGCAGGACGAAGCGGCCATGGCCGAACACGTCGCCGAGGAACGCCCGCGCGAAGGACGCGGACCTCGCCGTCCGCGCAATGGACGTGGCGACGGACGCAATTCATCGCAGCCCGCCGCGCATCGCGAAACATCGCATCGTGAGCCAACGCAACGCGAGGCAGCGCGGCCCGCACAGGAGCCGAACCGTGGCAGGGACGAGCACCGTGGCAGACCGGCGTCTGGTCAGCGGCCAGCGCCGCATCGGCCGTCCTATTCTGACGGTGAGAAAGAGCGCCCCGTGGTCGGCATGGGCGATCACACGCCGAGCTTTCTGCTCCGGCCGGTGAAAGTGAAACCGGCGAGCGTCGAAGAGCAGGATCTAAAGCAGGATTGAGCGCCGGGTCTAAGGGTAACGCGCCCGCTAGTTCGCGGGCCGCTCCGATGCCGGCGTGATCGAGACCGATTCCCCGCAGCCACACGACCCCGTCTGATTGGGGTTGTTGAAGACGAAGCCCGCACCGAGCTTGTGCGTCTCGAAATCCATTTCGGTGCCCAGCAGAAACATCAGCGCCTTCGGGTCGATCAAGACCTTCACGCCCTTGTCTTCGATCACCTCGTCATAGGGGCCGACCGCGTCGGCGAATTCGAGCGTATAGCTCATGCCGGCGCAGCCGCCATTCTTGACCCCGACACGCAAGGCCGTCTTTTCAGCTGCTAAAAGCAGCTCCTGCGCGCGCTGAGCCGCCGCTTCCGTCAAGCTCAGAACTGCGAAATTCGTCGACGCCACTGGGGCCTCCTCGCACTACCGCCGCGCTCCGGCCAAGCCGGAGCGACTCTTCTTTTTATCATATAGGTTTTTACGGCGGGATGCGGGAGTCCGTCGCCGATCACGCCGCGGCGATCAGCCCGGCCGATTTGAGCGCCTTCGCCACCAAAGTGACGCGCTTGCCCTCCCAACGGGCCACCGCCAGATCGTCGGCATCCGGCGGCCTAGCCTCATTGACCGAGACCGAACTCGCCCCATAGGGCGTCCCGGCTTTGAACACCGAGGGATCGGCATAGCCGGTCGGGACGATGATCAGGCCGAGATGCGCCAGCGGGATATAGAGCGAGACGAGCGTCGTCTCATTGCCGCCATGGATGGTCGAGGTCGAGCCGAAGACGGCGCCAGCCTTGCCGTTGAGCTTGCCCTGCATCCAGAGGCCGCCGAGGCTGTCGATATAGGCCTTCAATTCCGCCGAGGCATTGCCGAAGCGCGTCGGCGTGCCGAGGACGATGGCGTCGGCCCAGGCGGCATCGTCCGCCGTCGGCGCCGGATAGCGGGCATTCATCGCCTCGGCGCTTTCCTTCCAGCCTGGCGCCTGCGCCATGACCTCAGGGCCGACGAATTCGCGGACGCGGCGCAGCCGCACCTCCGCGCCCTCTTTGGCCGCGCCTTCGGCGACACCCTTGGCCAGGGCCTCCGTTACACCACTACGTGAATAAAAGGCGATTAAGACATTGGTACTCGACATGATTTTGGCTCCAGAGAGTTCGCTTTAAAACCGCCCGTCGCGGTAATCGGCAATCGCCTGCTGGATTTCCGCGGGCGTATTCATGACGAAAGGGCCGTATTTCGCGACCGGCTCGCCGAGCGGTTTGCCGGCGCCTAACAGAAAGCGGGCACCCTCTATTTTCGCCGCGAATTCGAGCGTCTCGCCGGCGGAGAGAACGCCGAGCTGGCCTTGTTCGACAGCAGTCGCCGTTGCGTCTGGCCCGACGCTGACATCGCCCTCATAGACATAGAGAAAGGCGTTGTGGCCGTAGGGCAGCGGCAGATCGAAGCGCGCGCCGGGCTGAGCAACGATATCAACAAGGATCGGCTCGGTGGCGCGGGTCTCGACGGCGCCCTGCTGACCCGCGACATCGCCGGCGAGCACTTTCGCCGTCACGCCCTTTGCGAGTTCGACTGAGGGAATCTCCTCGGCCGGAATATCGCGATAGGCAGGAGGAGTCATTTTGTCCCGCGCCGGCAGATTCAGCCAAAGCTGGAAGCCACGCATCAATCCGTCTTTCTGCTCCGGCATTTCCGAATGAACGATGCCCCGGCCGGCGGTCATCCATTGCATCGCGCCCGGACCCAAGAAGCCGACATTGCCCTTGTTGTCCCGATGCCGCATGGCGCCCGCGAGCATATAGGTGACGGTTTCAAAGCCGCGATGCGGGTGCGGCGGAAATCCGGCGATGTAAGCATGGGGATCGTCCGAGTTGAAGGCATCGAGCATCAGGAAAGGATCGAGATCCTGAAGCCCTTCCTGGCCGATGATGCGGGTCAATTTCACCCCCGCGCCATCCGAGGTGGCGATGCCCTTCACAAGTGAGGTGACGCGGCGGGAGCGAAGTGCCTCACCGCTTTTGCGTGCTTTTAAAGTCTGTGTCGTCATGGCAATTCTCCCATTCGAAAGGCAAAATAGGCGTTTCACCTATTGACGCCAATCCGCATTTTCTGAACAAGATTGTTGCGTATATAGGAACAGTCAAATGCAGAATTTTGAGGATGTGCTGGCCTTTGTCCGCGTCGTCGAGACGGGCGGCTTCAGCCGAGCCGCGGCGCGCCTTGGCGTCTCGAAATCAATCGTGAGCCGCAGAATCGCGCGGCTCGAAGCCGATCTCGGCGTGCGTCTCTTGAACCGCACGACGCGCGGCATTGCGCCGACGGAAGCCGGCCTCGACTTCAAAGAGCGCTGCGTCGAGATTTTGAAGCAGCTCGATGCGGCGCGCGAAGTCGTCGCCTGCCGCGAAAGAGACATCGCCGGGACGCTGCGGCTCTCCGTGCCGCTCTCCTTCGGCACCGCCCGCCTCGGTCCGGCGATCGCCGCCTTTGCCGCCGCCTATCCGCGCGTCTCGATCGATCTCAGCTTCAGCGACCGTTTTGTCGATCTGGTGAGCGAAGGATTCGATGCCGCGATCCGCGTCGGCGTGCTGGCAGACACGAGCCTCGTCGCGCGCCGCCTCGGCTCGGTCGAAGCCTTCGTCGTCGCAAGCCCCGCCTATCTTGAAAAACACGGCACGCCGGAAAAGCCGCAGGCGCTCGCCGACCACGAATGCCTGATCTATTCGGGCGGCGCGCGCGACACATGGCAATTCCGCAGCGGCAGAAAATGGGTGAGCGTCAAGCCGCAAGGGCGCTTTCGCGCCGACAATGGCGAGGTTCTGCGCGCCGCGGCGCTAGCGGGATTGGGCATCGCCGCTCTACCGGATTTTCTGATTGAGGAGGCAATCGCGCGTGGCGCACTGGTGCGCCTGCTCGAAGCCTTCCCAATGCCGGAAGCAAGCGTTCAGCTTCTCCGCGCGGGCGGCGGCAGAGCGCCGGCGCGGCTGCAGGCGCTGGGGGATCATTTGGCGGCGTGGTTTGGTGATGCTCACCACATATCGAGCGAAACTCGCGCCTCATCCGACATGCGCGCCTGATCCCAAGGCGGATCGAAGGTCACATTCACGCTGGCACCCATCGCGCCGGGCACGGCGCCGATCGCGGCCTCCACCTGCCGCGCGAGTTCGCCCGCGACCGGACAGCCCGGCGCGGTCAGCGTCATATCGACCTTGATTTGCTTTTCCGCATCGACATCGACGGTGTAGATGAGGCCAAGTTCATAGATGTCGCAGGGAATCTCCGGGTCATAGACCGTCTTGAAGGCAGCCGTCATCTCATCGATCATGCGCTTGCGCTCGTCGGCGGGAATCTCCTGCGAAAAGATCCATGCCGGCTCGTTCGGCAGCGCCACCTCTGTCTCGAGCGGCTTCGTTTCGGCCGTTGCCGGTTCTGTCCTGGTCACGCGAAAATCCCCTCCGCTTTGCGCAGCGCCTCGGCAAATTTGTCGACTTCTTCGAATGTGTTGTAGAGCGCGAAGGACGCGCGGCAGGTGGACGTCACGCCAAAGCGCGTCAACAGCGGCCGCGCGCAATGCGTGCCGGCCCTCACCGCAATGCCGGAGCGATCGATGACGGTCGCGACATCATGGGCATGCGCGTTCTTCATCTCGAAGGCGATGATGGCGCCTTTGTCTTTGGCGCGGCCGAAAATACGGATCGAATTCATCCGCGACAGCGCGTCATGCGCATAGTCGGAGATCGCCTTCTCATGCGCATGGATCTTGTCGCGGCCGATCGCACGCATGTAATCGAGCGCCGCGCCGAGCCCGACGGCCTGAATGATCGGCGGCGTGCCGGCCTCGAAACGATGCGGCGGATCATTGTAGGTGACGCGGTCCATCGTCACTTCCTCGATCATCTCGCCGCCACCGAGGAAGGGCGGCAGCCTGTCGAGCCATTCCTTCTTGCCGTAGAGCACGCCGACGCCCGTCGGCCCATAGAGCTTATGGCCGGTCATGGCATAGAAATCGACATCGAGATCCTGAACATCAACATCGAGATGCACCGCGCCCTGCGAGCCGTCGACGAGGACGGGAATGCCGCGGGCATGGGCGATCTTCACGATCTCCTTGATCGGCGTCACCGTGCCGAGCATGTTCGACATATGGGTGATAGCGACGATCTTGGTCTTGTCGGTCAGCGCCTTCTCGAATTCGTCGAGGAGAAAATTGCCGTCATCATCAATATCGACCCATTTCAGCACCGCGCCTTTGCGCTCGCGCAGAAAATGCCAGGGCACGATATTGGCATGATGTTCCATGATCGAGAGGACGATCTCGTCGCCCTCTTTGATGAACGCCTGACCGAAGCTCGATGCGACGAGATTGATCGATTCCGTCGCCGACTTCGTAAAGACGATATTGTCGATCGATTCCGCATTGAGAAAGCCGCGCACGCTTTCGCGCGCCGCTTCATAAGCATCGGTCGCGGCATTGGCGAGATAATGCAGGCCGCGATGGACATTGGCATATTCGTGATAGGTCGCATGCACCATGCGATCGACGACTTGCCTCGGCTTCTGCGCCGAGGCGGCGTTGTCGAGATAGACGAGCGGCTTGCCATAGACTTCCGTCGAAAGGATCGGGAAATCCTGGCGGATGCGCATCACATCGAGGGGCGTATCGACATGTTTGTTCATGCGTCTGCTCCTCGCGCCGCCAGCCAGGCGGCAATCTCGGCGCGGAATTTGGTCACGAACTCCTCTTGCGGAATCTCATCGACCAGCGCGCCGCCGAAGGCTTCAAGCAGCAGCGCCTCGGCTTCTTTATAAGAAAGGCCGCGCGTGCGCAGATAAAAAATCTGCTCTTCGCTCAAGCCGCCGCAAGTCGTACCATGGCCGCAGGCAACATCGTCGGCAAAGATTTCGAGTTCCGGCTTGCTGTTCATCGCCACGAGATCGGTCAAGAGCAGCGCATTGCACAGCATCTTGCCGTCTGTCTTCTGCGCGCCGGGCGCGACGCGAATCTTGCCCTGGAACACGCCGATCGATTCCTCATCGAGAATATAACGGAAGGTCTCGCGGCCCTCGCAGCCCGTCGCGCGATGTTCGACGAAAAGCGTGGTGTCCGCATGCTCGCGCCCGCGCAGAAGCGAGACGCCACGCAAGGCAGCCTTGGCATCCGGCCCATCGAACAGCATGAAAATCTGCCGCCGGATGAGGCCCGCACCCGTGATCAGCGCGAAACTGTCGAAATTGACGCGCCCGCCGAGCTTCACCAGAAAGCTCTCAAGCCGCAGTGAGCCCTGCTCCGTGTCGGTCGAAGTAAATGTATGCGTGACGGTCGCATCATCATCCGCGACCATGACGAGCGCATTGTTCGTCTGGCCACGGCGGCCACCGGCGCCAAAGCTTTCTTCGCTCAAAACGACCGAGGCGCCCGCACCGACAAGAAGAGCCGAGCGCGAGAAGCGCGCGGCCTGCGTGGCTGAGGCCGTCGCGTAGATCAGATGGATCGGCGCTTCGAGCTTGGTGCCCGCCGCGATTTCGATGACGACACCGTCCTGCATCAGCGCGGCATTGAGCGCGACGATGGAATCCTTGGGGCCCTTCGGCCCCGCCCAGTCGGCGGAGAGTGCCGCGATGACATCGCCGCGGCCTTCCGCGAGCGCTGACGCAAGCGAGGTCACTTTGACACCGGCAGGCAAAGGCGCTGACAGCTCTTTCGCGAAGACGCCATCGACAAGCACCAGGCTCTGCGGCGGCAGACCTTTTGCGCGCATGTCTTTGGCGAGTGTGGCAAGCGCGTCAGCGCTCGGTGCCGGCGCAAGAGGCAGCGCTTCGCGCATCAGATTGCGCAAATCCGTATAATGCCACGTCTCGATGCGCCGATGCGGCAGACCCGCTTTGGCAAAGACGTTGAATGCGGCCTCGCGCAGCTTCACGACCTCGGCCGTGCCCGGCAGGCGCGGTTTCGCCGCGCTGTAAGCCTCAGCCAGCGCCACTTCCACCGGGGTTCGCGAAGGAATGATTGGTGCGCTCATGGCTTCCTTCTCTCCCTAGCCGAGCGCCGGTTCATCGACATAATCCTTGTAGCCGCTCTTCTCGAGTTCGACCGCGAGTTCCTTGCCGCCGCTACGGGCGATATGACCGCCCGCCATGACGTGCACGGAATCGGGAACGATATAGTCGAGTAGCCGCTGATAATGGGTGATGATGAGGAAGCTGCGCTTCGGGGAGCGCAGCGCATTGACGCCATCGGCGACGATCCGCAACGCATCGATGTCGAGCCCGGAATCCGTCTCGTCCAAAATGCCGAAGGAAGGTTCGAGCAGCGCCATCTGGAGAATATCCATGCGCTTCTTCTCGCCGCCGGAGAAACCGACGTTCAATGCGCGCCGCAGCATCTCGGATTTGATGCCGAGCTTGTCGGAGGCGGCTTTGACGCGCTTCATAAAGTCGGGCGTGGACAATTCCTCTTCGCCGCGCTGCTTGCGCTGCGCGTTCAGCGCCGCCTTGAGGAAGGTCATGGTCGCGACGCCAGGAATTTCGATCGGATATTGGAAGGCGAGAAAGAGGCCTTTCGCGGCCCGCGCGTCGGGTTCGAGTTCAAGAATATTCTCGCCGTCGAGCAGCACTTCACCGGAATCGACCTCATATTCCTTCTTGCCGGCGATGACATAGGAGAGCGTCGACTTGCCGGAGCCGTTCGGCCCCATGAGCGCGGCGACCTCGCCGTTCTTCACCGTGAGGTTCAAATCCTTGAGGATCGGCTTGCCGCCGACCGAAACATTGAGATTTTTGACTTCCAACATTCTCAAATAATCCTGCTTGAATTCGGCTGCGGCCTCTCGCGTTCATGGCGCGGTCGCAGAATTGAATGGCTGGGCTGAGGGCGCGCCGTTAGCCGACGCTGCCTTCGAGCGAAACCGCGATCAGCTTCTGCGCCTCGACCGCGAATTCCATCGGCAATTGCTGCAGCACGTCGCGGACGAAGCCATTGACGATGAGCGCTGTCGCCTCCTCGGCCGAAAGCCCGCGCTGCATGCAGTAGAAGAGCTGGTCCTCGGAAATCTTCGAGGTCGTCGCCTCATGCTCGAATTGCGTCGAGGGATTGCGCGACTCGATATAGGGCACCGTATGCGCACCGCAGTGCTCGCCGATGAGGAGCGAGTCGCAATTGGTAAAATTGCGCGCGCCCGTCGCCTTGCGGTTGGCCGAGATCTGGCCGCGATAGGTGTTCTCCGAATGCCCAGCGGCGATGCCCTTGGAGATGACGCGGCTTGTCGTGTTCTTGCCGAGATGAATCATCTTGGTGCCGGAATCGACCTGCTGATAGCCGTTCGAGATCGCGATCGAATAGAACTCGCCGCGCGAATTGTCGCCGCGCAGAATGCAGGACGGATATTTCCAGGTGATCGCCGAACCGGTCTCGACCTGCGTCCAGGAGATTTTCGAATTGTTGCCGCGGCAGTCGCCACGCTTGGTGACGAAATTATAGATGCCGCCCTTGCCTTCGGAATCGCCCGGATACCAGTTCTGCACCGTCGAATATTTGATCTCGGCGTCATCGAGCGCGATGAGCTCGACGACTGCCGCGTGGAGCTGGTTCTCGTCGCGCTTCGGCGCCGTGCAGCCTTCGAGATAGGAGACGTAAGCGCCTTTGTCCGCGATGATCAGCGTGCGCTCGAACTGGCCAGTGTTCTTCTCATTGATGCGGAAATAGGTCGAAAGCTCCATCGGGCAGCGCACGCCCGGCGGTACATAGACGAAGGAGCCGTCGGAGAAGACGGCGCTGTTGAGCGTCGAGTAGAAATTGTCGGTAATCGGCACGACGGAGCCGAGATATTTCTTCACCAATTCCGGATGCGTCTGCACGGCTTCCGAAATCGGACAGAAGATGACGCCCGCCTTGCCGAGTTCTTTCTTGAAGGTCGTGACGACAGAGACGGAGTCGAAGACGGCATCGACCGCGATCCTGCGGTTCGGATCGTCGCTGCCCTCCTCGCCTGGCTCGACGCCGGCAAGGATCACCTGCTCTTTGAGCGGAATGCCGAGCTTTTCATAGACCTTCAAGAGTTCCGGATCGACATCGGCAAGCGACTTCGGACCCGACGCCGTCTTCGGCGCGGAATAATAATAAAGCTCTTGATAGTTGATCGGCGGATAATCGACCCGCGCCCACTTCGGCTCTTGCATGGTGAGCCAGCGCCGATAGGCTTCAAGGCGCCATTCGGTCAGCCATACAGGCTCGTTCTTCTTGGCCGAGATGAAGCGGACGATGTCTTCGTTGAGGCCCTTAGGGGCCTTCTCCGCTTCGATATCCGAGAAAAACCCATACTTATATTCGCTCACATCGACCGCTTTCACGCGGTCGATGGTTTCTTGTACCGCAGCCATTACCCTTCTCCTCACCTTAGCGGTTTCAAGGACCGCTGGTTCAGACCTTTATTAAGCCGGCGTCCCGGCTAACTCATGCGGCTCTCACCTGCCGCGCTTTCATCGTTCCAACTGCCTTCGCAAAGGCCCGTTCAAAGAGGGTCAAGTCCTCCTCGACGGAATTCCAACCGAAACTCACGCGTATCGCCGCCTGCGCCAAATCATCCGGCACGCCCATCGCCGCCAAGACATGCGAGCGGCGCACTTTGCCTGACGAACAGGCCGAGCCCGCAGAGACCGCTACGCCTTCGATATCGAGCGCCATCAGCATCACCTGCGCCTCGGTGCCCGAAACCGCGAAATTGCTCGTGTTGGGCAGACGCGGCGCGGAGGCGCCGAACACCACCGCTTCAGGAGCGATCTCAACGACTTTCCGTTCCAGAGCGTCGCGGAAAGAGGTGAGCTTTGCCGCAAGAAGCTCGGCTTCGCTCGCAGCGTCCTTGGCGGCCGCCGCAAAACCCATGATCGCGGCGACATTCTCGGTGCCCGCCCTGAGGCCACGCTCCTGGCCGCCGCCGCGAAGAACCATGTTTCTTATGTGATAGGGGCCGGGGCGAAAACAAAGGGCGCCGATGCCCTGCGGACCGCCGAATTTATGACCCGAAAAGGCGAGAACATCGGCCGAACTTGCCGCAAAACTTGAAACAATCCTGCCAAGTGCTTGCGAAGCATCGCAAATCACCGCCCCGCCCGCGGCATGGACGAGCTGCGCCGCCTCAGCGACGGGCTGAATGACGCCCGTCTCATTGTTCGCGGCCTGAAGCGCCAGCATGATCCGGTGGCCGGTATGTTTCTCAAGCGCGGCGTGGAGCGCCTTCAAGTCGAGAACGCCCTCCGCCGTCAGCGGCAGAATGTCGACGCTCGCCGCCGGAAAGCGATGGCCCGAAAGCACGCAGCTATGTTCGCCGCCCGCAATGAGCAGCCGATCGAATGGCGCGCACTCGGAGCCGAGTTGGAGTTCTGGCGTCAGCGCCAGATTGAGCGCTTCGGTCGCGCCGGAAGTGAAGACGATGTTCTTAGACTTCGTGCCGACGAGCGCCGCGAGTACATCGCGCGCCAATTCGATCTCGGCGCGGGCGGCGCGGCCTTCGGCATGGACCGAGGAGGCATTGCCGACGCAATCGAGCGCCGCGACCATGGCCGCGCGCGCCGCGGGCCGCAGCGGCGTCGTCGCATTATGGTCGAGATAAGCCCGCATCTCCGTCCCAAACTCCGTTCCGCCAAGGGGTGGCAATCGGGCCGCCCCAGCATACGTTCATGGCGCGGCAGCCGGCCGCGAGGCGTTCAAAACACTTGCTTTCCCAGGTGGCGAAAGTGCTAGATAGCGGCCTCCGCAGGGCGGGACTCGCTGTTCCACCCTGAGGCTACAGCCCCCATGGCCTGTCGGCACCTTGCTTCGGCCCGATTCCGGCTGGAATTGTTCTAAGTTTATTGTGGGGCCGGCTGCCTGGGGAGTCAAGCGATCGCGCCCGTTTCGCGGGCCGCTCCAAATGCTTAGCGGGGCACTCTCAGCCGCGGTCGGGTCCGCGGCATCACCAATGCGCTGCCGGTTTCGCCCGGCCATCGTGAAACGGACAGCAGGAAAACCGAGCCCATGCCCGAGATTATCTTTAATGGTCCCGCCGGCCGCCTTGAGGGGCGTTTTCATCCCTCGACCCAACGCGGCGCCCCGATTGCCATCATCCTGCATCCGCATCCGCAGTTCGGCGGCACGATGAACAATCAGATTGTCTATAATCTCTATTATGCCTTCGCCGAGCGCGGCTTCTCGGTGCTGCGTTTCAATTTCCGCGGCGTCGGCCGCAGCCAGGGCGCGTTCGATCACGGCCAGGGCGAGCTCTCGGATGCCGCCGCTGCGCTCGATTGGGTGCAGACCATCAATCCCGACGCGCGCGCCTGCTGGATCGCTGGTGTCTCCTTCGGCTCATGGATCGGTATGCAGCTGCTGATGCGCCGGCCGGAAGTCGAAGGTTTTATTTCGGTCGCGCCGCCCGCCAACCGCTTCGACTTTTCCTTTCTCGCGCCCTGTCCGTCGTCCGGCCTTTTCGTCCACGGCGATCAGGACCGCGTCGCGCCTTTGAAGGAAGTCACCGGCCTCATCGAGAAATTAAAAACGCAGAAAGGCATCACCATCGAACATGCGGTGATTCCCGGCGCCAATCATTTCTTTGAAAATTGTGTCGATGCGCTGATCGAAGAGGTCGGCCTTTATCTCGACCGGCGTCTCGGCAATCCACCGAAACTGCCAACACCGACGCGCACGGAGCCTGCCGAGCGCGCCTGATCCCTCAAGCTCTAGAAGGCCGCGAGCCTGCCGCCCTGCATCGGCGTTTTCACGCCGGTTGTCGTCGGGAAGGTGATCGGCAGATTTTTGAGGCGGCGCGCGGCGAGATAGGCGAAGGCCTGCGCTTCCATTCCGTCGCCCGACCAGCCGAGCGTGTCGGCGAGCACGACGCCGCACGGCAATCTCTGCATCAGCTCCCAGCGCAGCGTCAGATTATGCGCGCCGCCGCCGGCAAGGATAACGAGCTTCGGAACATGCGGCAGATGTTCGAAGCCGTTGGCGATGCTTTGTGCCGTAAAGGCGGTGAGCGTCGCGACCGCATCCTCGAGCGGCAGCGCTTCGATGCGGTCCAAGGAGAAAGCATTGCGGTCGAGCGACTTCGGCGGCGGCGCGCGGAAGAAGGCATGGCCGAGAAGATCGGCGAGAGCGAGATGGTCGATGCGGCCTTTGCTCGCCGTAACGCCACCTTCGTCCATGGCGACGCCTTGCCGGCGATGCATCAGATCGTCGATCAGCGCATTGCCGGGCCCCGTATCGAAGGCGATCGGATCTTCGTCGCCATGCAAGAATGTCAGATTGGCGACGCCGCCGATATTGAGAACGACCACGGGGCCCGTCAGTCCCGCCGTATAGGTGAGTGCCTTGTGATAGATCGGAACGAGCGGCGCCCCTTGGCCGCCGGCAGCGACATCCGCGGCGCGGAAATCATGCACGACCGGCAGGTTCAGCGCGCGCGCTAAGGCAGTGCCATCGCCGATCTGAACGGTGAGACGGTCGCCTGGCCGGTGCACGACGGTCTGGCCATGAAAGCCGACGACATCGATCGTCTCGCGCGAAATATCTTCCGCGTCGAGAAAGTCTTCGACCGCCGCAGCATGGCGCGCGGTGACCATCGACTCGGCTTTGGCGAGGAGGCCCGGGCGTGCGTTGCGGTCATCGAGTGTGCGGGCGACGGCGAGCGCCTCGCGCAGCAGCGCCCGATCCTCCGGCCCATAGGCGAATGAGCGCATGGCACCGCGCTCGACTTTCGTCTCGCCATCCGTGTCGATCACCGCCACGTCGACGCCATCCATCGACGTTCCGCTCATCAACCCGAGCGCCCGAAACAGAGACATCAGCCTACCCTCGCCACCTCATTATGTATCTTTTTTGAATTGAAAAAGAGAACAGAAATCTTTTTGCAAAGCAGCAGACGCCGTTCCCATGCCGCTGCAACAAAATCGCCCTTGGCGATTGAAATTTGCTTGCTTTTCGGGGTTAAGCCTCTTGTATCCTGTCTCCGACCGTTGGGGAGTTGTCCCCCGCTGGAGCAAGGCGATGAAGCAACCACCACGGCTCGTTTCCTTCGTCGGACAAAAAGGCGGCGTCGGCAAGAGCTCGCTTGCCCGTTTGCTCTCAGTCGATGCGGCACGCGCCGGCCACAAAGTCCTCCTCGCCGACTTCGATCTGGAACAGCTCACCTGTCTCGAATGGAATGCCGTCCGGATGCGCCATAATGTCGAACCGGAAATCGACGTTCGCCCGTTCAAAAGCCTGAAGAAGCTGCGCAAGACGGAAGAGACCTTCGATCTTATCGTTGCCGACACGCGCGGCCTTGCCGACGAACTTACCAAAGAGGTGGCGGAGGAAAGCACGGTCGTCTTCCTGCCGACTGGCACGTCGGGCGACGATTTGCGTCCGACGCTCGCGCTCGCCCGGCGTCTCGCGAAACACGGCGCCGACGGCAAGCTCACCTTCATTCTCTCGAAAACTGGGCGCTCGGAACGCCAGATCAGCGCCGCCCTCAAGCAAATAGAGGACCAGGGCTATCCGATTCTCGAAACCAATTGGGCGCTGCGCGACGGGCTGCAGTCGGAATTCGACCAGGGTGGCGTGGGACTCGAATCCCGCAATCGTTTTCTGCGCGAAATCTCCGAGCAGATGGGCAAGGCGCTGATGGATCGCGTCTTCTCCACAAAGCCCGTTGAGCTGTCCGATTGACCCTACAGAAGACTCCGGGTTAGCATTCCTATTCGATGGTTCCCTTCGGGGATCAAAAGGGAACGCGGTGAAAGCTCTTGCTTCAGGCCGCGGCTGCCCCCGCAACTGTAAGCGACGAGTCGCTTCCATCTCGCCACTGGGCCATCGCGCCTGGGAAGGCGGAGGCGACAACGACCCGCGAGCCAGGAGACCTGCCATCGAAGGACGTCAGCGTAGAAACATCGGGCGGGGTGTCTCGATGGAAGTGAGCAATAGCCTTGCCGCTTCGCTCTGCAATGACTTCAGACGTCGAAGGCAATCTTATGATCTCTCTTTTCAATCCTTCTAACCCGGCGAGCGCGCCGGGACTCAAGGCGCGTCTCATCCTTGTCGGCGCGGCCATTGCACTCCTCAATCTCGGCGCCTGGTTCGCCGCGATCCTCGCTTTTCACGACAGGCCCGCATTGCTCGGCATTGCGCTGCTGATCTACGGGCTGGGGCTGCGTCACGCGGTCGATGCCGATCATATTGCGGCAATCGACAATGTGACGCGCAAACTCATGCAGATGAACAAGCGTCCTGTCGGGGTCGGCTTCTTCTTCGCGCTCGGGCATTCGGCCATTGTCACGGCGATGGTGCTCTTGGTGGTGACGACCGGCGGCCTGCTCGGCCGGTTTCAAGCCGTGCAAGCCATCGGCGGCGCCTTCAGCACCGGCATTTCCGCGCTGTTTCTCTTCGCCATCGCGGCCATGAATTTCCTCATCTTCATCGCCGTCTACAAAAACTATCGACGCTTGCGTGCCGGAGGCGGCTACGAAGACGAGGATCTCGATCTCCTCCTCAACAAGCGCGGCTTTCTCGCACGCCTCTTCAGGCCGTTGTTTCGGCTCGTCAGCGAGAGCTGGCATATGGCGCTCATCGGCGTTCTCTTCGGGCTCGGCTTCGATACGGCGACGGAAATCGCCATGTTCGGCATTTCCGCGACGCAAGCGGCCCACGGCCTTTCGCTCGGTGCCATCATGGTGTTCCCGGCGCTCTTTGCCGCCGGCATGTCGCTTGTCGATACGTGCGATGGCGTGCTGATGCTCGGAGCCTATGATTGGGCCTTCATCAAGCCGATCCGGAAGCTCTATTACAATATGACGATCACACTGGTGTCCGTCGTCGTTGCCGTGTTGATCGGCGGCATCGAAATCTTTGGCCTGATCGGCGATCAATTCGCCCTCAAAGGCGCTTTCTGGGATGCCGTTGGCAGTCTGAACGACAATTTCAACACGCTGGGCTTCGCCATCATCGGCCTTTTCATCGCTGCCTGGGCATTGTCCTATGCCATCTATAAGGCAAAGCGGCTCGACGATGTCGACATGGCGTAACAGCTCCGTCGAATTTCCGCTCGCAACGGTGCTTGCCTTGCGGGTCCGCGGAAAATGTGCTCCCAATGGGAGAGTTTCGAAAGATACGTATCCCTTTACTGGTGGGGGTGCCGCATGATCGGGCGACAGATCGCAATCGGCTTTGGTATTGCAATCGTGATTCCCTTATTGATTTTCTACGGCGTGAGTAGCTTTAGTCCGCCCCCTAAATTCGAAGACTATGTCACGGTAGTGCCATTCAATCCGAATGCTACCGCTCAGGAGCGTCAGGCCAACGCCGAAAAACAACGGGTAGAGCAAAAGGCTCTCAACGACGCGAAATCACGGTTCGCGTCGCGGCTATTCTATGCATCCGCACCGCTCGGCTATTTGGCGATCCTAATCGGGGGATTTATGGCAATCTCGGCTGTGGGAACTGGTCTGATCTTTGGCGGTATTTTTTCGGTCATTAATGGCTATTGGAGTTATTGGCAGTTCATCCCTGATTGGGAAAGATTCGTGTCTCTTCTATTGGCCGCCGCGGTTCTCTTGCTCATCGCCTACCGGAAAACGTCGAAGCCAGGCGAGGGCCATTCAGGTGGCGTTTAGACGCGAAACGACCGACGAAATAGGCGTCTCGATTTTTTCCGGTTAATCGCAACGCAATTCAGCCGAGGCGCCGGCTCCTGCGGAGAAGCGAACGTCCGAGAAAAAAGAGCACGATCACGAGCGCGGCCAACATCACTGTGGCCGCGCCCGTGTCGACAGCGTGAGCGCCCGACAAAAGATCGTAAAGAAACGCGGCTTCGATCACGAAAAAGACGATGAGCGCCGCGCCGAGCAGCACGCGCCAAAGGATTTTGAAGGTGTCTGTCATGGCGTTGCCCATCCCTTTTGCTGGTTGGGGCTAAAGAGGCCATTCTGTCCGCCGTCAGGACGCGCCCGCAAAGCTAGACCCCGCTTCTGGGCAAGGCAAGCCTCCGCGACCGCTGCCTCTTGACGTGCGGGCGCACGCGGCTAGGGTCGCGCCGTTCTCCAGCCTTGCATTGCAGGTCATCGTGTCCGACGCATTCACACCGAAATCCGATTTCCTCGCCGTGCTCAAGGCGCGCGGCTTTCTGCATCAATGTTCCGATCTCGAAGGCATCGATGCGAAAGCCAAGAGCGGCGATCTCGTCGCCTATATCGGCTTCGATTGCACGGCACCCTCGCTCCATGCCGGCTCGCTCGTCCCGATCATGATGCTGCGCTGGCTGCAGAAGACCGGCGGCAAGCCGATCGCGCTCGTCGGCGGCGGCACGACGCGCGTCGGCGATCCTTCCGGCAAGGATGAGAGCCGCAAGCTCCTCTCGCTCGACGACATCGAGACGAACAAGCAAGGCATCAAACGCATCTTCGCGAAGTTCTTGCAATTCGGCTACGGCAAACATGATGCGCTGATGCCCGACAACGACGAATGGCTCGCAAAGCTCAACTACATCGATTTTCTGCGCGATGTCGGGAGGCATTTCTCGGTCAATCGCATGCTTGCCATGGATTCGGTGAAACTGCGGCTTGAACGCGAGCACGAACTCTCCTTCATCGAGTTCAACTATATGTGCCTGCAAGCCTATGACTTCGTCGAGCTCAACCGGCGCTATCATTGCGTGTTGCAAATGGGCGGCTCAGATCAATGGGGCAATATCGTCACCGGCATTGATCTCGGCCGGCGCATGGGAACGCCCCAGCTCTATGGGCTGACCTCGCCGCTGCTCACAACCGCGTCCGGCGCGAAGATGGGTAAGACCGCCGCGGGTGCCATGTGGCTCGATCGCGACATGCTGAGCGTCTATGACTATTGGCAATATTGGCGCAACTGCGAGGACGCCGATGTCGGCCGTTTCCTGAAACTCTTCACCGATCTGCCGCTCGATGACATCGCGCGGCTCGAATCCTTGCGCGATGCCGAGATCAATGAGGCCAAGAAGATTCTCGCGACCGAGGCAACCGCGATGGTTCATGGCCGAGACGCCGCCGATCAGGCGGCCGAAACGTCACGGCAGACCTTTGAAGAAGGTACGCTCGGCGAAAGCCTGCCCAGCATCGCGGTCGAGCCTCAAGAGTTCGCGGGTGGCATCGGCGTACTGGCCGCTTTCGTCCAGGCCGGGCTTGTGTCCTCAACCAGCGACGCGCGCCGGCAAGTCAAGGGCGGCGGCCTCAAGGTCAACGACGATGTCGTCACCGATGAGCGCGCGGTTCTGACCAACGCCGATCTGATCGACGGCGCGATTAAGCTTTCGCTTGGTAAGAAGAAGCATGTGCTGTTGAAGCCGACGCGCTGAAACGGCTTCCAATCATCACTATTGCGGCGACGGCGCGGCCTCAAAGGCCGATCCGGTTCCCGTCCCCGCCCCCGTCGTCCCAACGCCTGCATCCGGGTCGGTGAAATCAAGCGCGCCGAAGATCTTGCGCAGGAAGCCCGGCGCGATTGCCGTCAGCGGATTGATGACGAGGGTCGGCTTCGAAGCAGCGCCATAGATGTGATAATTGACCGCGAACAATCCTTCGTGTTCGCCGCCGCCCAGGAAGATGCCGAGGACGGGCACCTGCGAGAAGAGATTGTTGACCCCATAGATCGGCACGAAGGTGCCGTCCATGCTGACGCGATCCTTGGTGAAGTCGAGCCAGCCATCGACCGTCAGACCCATGTCCGCGCCATACATCGTGCCGTCACGCACATCGAGCCGGCTGCCGGCGCGTTGAAAATTCACCTGCAGACGCGAGAAAGCGACGGAATTAGTGTTTATGGACGGTCGTTGTGTTTTGACTTGAACACCGAACGGGCGCTGCTGTGCGCCTTCCGTGACGAGGCGCTGCAAGGCGGGCTCGTCGCGCAGGACGAAATCCTTGATCCGCAAGGCGCCCGCCAAGGCATTGTTGCCCATTCGCATCGCGACTTGAAGCTGGCCGCCGTCCATATGTTTGTAGAGATCGAGGAAAGCGAGCAAATCGCCGGCATCATCGGTTGAGAGATCGAGCTGTGGCGACGGCGTTCCGGCATTCGACAATTGGCCGGAGATCGGCACATCGCCAAAATGACCGGAGACCGAGAAAGCGCGGAGATCGTCGCCGTGCTTGATCATATGGAGATCGGCCCCTGACAGCGCGGTCTTGTTGTAGCCGATGAGCGAATTGGCCTTGAGGTTGATCTCAATATCTTTGTCGGCGAACGCGTCTTTTGTAGCGTCATCGGTTTCAGAGTCGGCGTCCGTCCCTTCATCGGATTTATTGAATGTCAGATTGCGCAGGAAAGGCCGTGCATCGAGCGTACTCGCGCGGATATTCACTTTCCAGCCGTCATCCGTCTTGATGACATCGACATGCGAATCGTCGCCTTGCGAGAGCTTCATCTGGGTGAACTTCGCCGAGATGAGCGATTGATCGCTCCCCAGTTGAACAGAGCCTCGGGCCTGAACCGCCCCCGCATCGATGGCAACTTGGTCGAGCTGAATCCCGTTGTCGGCGGGTGTGATGGAGAAGGCGATTTTTCCCGGCCGTCCAGCGACTTTCGTGATCGGCAGGCCGGTGATCGAAGCATGCGTGAGATCGAGCTCGATTTCCGCCTTGACCGGCGGCGGCGCGCCGAGTGGCGCCGACACTTTCGCAATGATCGGCCCTTTCAAGTTGGAAAAACTTCCAAACCCTTGCTTGGCCCGAGTCGCATCGTCGAGAAGGATGCTGATCGAAGCGGTCGCTTGCTGATCGATCGGTTTTTCGATGTCGATCGACGCCGGCGCGTCATAGATGCGGCCCTGCCCCTTTGCCGAAAGACCGCTCACACCGACGAGAACATTGAGGTTCGCATCTTCAAGCGATTCTTTGCCAACGAGATGGTCGGCGGTGAGATTGGTTGCATTGGCGTCGATCGTCAGTTCCGTATCCTTCGGCTTCATCACCGGCCCGAGCTTGAGGCCGACGCCCAATTTGCCGGTGATGTTGCCTTTCAGCGTCGACGGATCGATCGGCAGACTCGCATAGGGCTTCATCGCGTCGATTTTCAAAAGCGCGGCGACCGCTTCGACCGTGCCCGCGACCTGCGCCGTGAAGAGCGACGGCGTCGGTTTCATCTCGGCGTTGGCGATATGAAACTCGGCGTTCGTCAGAGTGAGCGGGCCGCCCGATCCGGGGTCGAGTATGCCCCGCTTGGCGGTGAATGTGGACGTTCGCCCCGTAATATGGATCGTGCCGTCGATATTTTGCACGGGCGGCACACCGGGTAGAAATTCGGCAGCGCCATTCGATACCGAGAAGTCGATCGCGAGATTTTTGTCCGGCGGCGCATGCTGGAGGCGCATCGTCCTGATCATGGCGTCATCGAAATCGATGCGCAGCGAACCCTGATTGATGAGGCCGCCCTTCCAATGCGCCAGGAACCAACTGCGCACCGGTGCCACCGCAAAGGCCGGCCAGAGCCTTACGGCGGTCGTCGTTTGCGTCGGCCCCAGTGAGGCGCCAAGGCGGACATGGGGGCCATGGACCCAATCGACGGTGCCGACCATCGCGAAGCTACATCCATCCCCAGCAAAGCTGAATTGATCGATGCTCAGCACTTTTTGCGAAGGGCTGACGCGAATGCCGACATTGAAACGATTGAGCGAGATCGGATCTTCGCCCGGCCGTTCGGCGCCATAGATCTCGGGCTTTGGATTCACGAGTTTGATCTGCCAGGATTCGCCTTCCCGCACCGGGGGAATGATCGCGCCCTTCAGCGAGAAATCGGTGCCGCCGGCACGCAATTGGATCTGGTCGACGTCGATGATCCGATTGACGCGATCCCAATGGAACGAGGTGTCGACGGAATCGATCATCTTTGGCTCGTCATTGGGATCATCGAAGCGCAGGAAACCAGAGCCAAGGCCGACATCGCCAGCGATCTCGGTCAGGCCGCCATCGGGCGCCAGCGCCATGTCGAATTTGCCCGAGATCGGCGTATCGAAATCGACGCCGATCTTGCGTGCTCCCGTGACGAGCAGAATCTCATCGAGAGAAATATTCTGCGCCTCGACATCGAGGTGGCGCATCCCGCGCGGTACACCCGACGCATTGGCCGAAACCGTCCACACGCCGTTCGGGCCATTGGCAGAGAGATTGAAATTCGTGCCATCCCGCCCTCTGCCGAGCGAGAGGTCAAGGCCTTCATAGACGCGCGTTTCCTCCGCGGCTTGATCGGCGATGACAAGCCTGCCGTTGGAAATGCCGACCTTGATGGCGGCGAGCGGACTATCGGGTTTTGTCGAGAGATCGATGAGGAGCCGCAGCGCAGCGCCGATCCGCTTCACAAGAAGCGAGCGCGGCGGAAGGGCTGCATTGTCCTGTCCGCCAGGCGCAAGAGTAAGAGACGGCGGCGGTGAGGCGATCGTCGCGACAGCGCGGCGTTCGATGCCCGCCGCGAGCGGCAGGAGCGGCATGGCGCCCTGTCGCCCTTCGCCCGCGGAAACGGCGAGCGAACCGTCGCGCAAAAGTTCAAGGCGCATCTCGATGCCGATGATGTCGAGTTGCTTTGGTACGACCTTGCCGAAAATCAGGTCAAGCATATCGACGGAGACTTCGGCGCGCGGTGCCGAAATGATCGTGTCGCCGGCTTGATCGACGAGCGTCAGATTGTTGATCGCGATTGTCGGCCCGAGGCCATGCGCGGTCAGCGATACCGGCCCGATCTTGAACGAATAGCCATGGCCGACCCGCTCATCGAGCGCGCGGGTGATCCGCGTTCCCATACCGCCCAGCGCGACCGAGCCCTTACTCAGATAGAGAATGACGCAGCCGCCAAGCAGCGCGATGACGAGGATGAGCCCGCAAAGAGAACCCAAGGTGCGCCTGACGACGCAGGCGCCCGTCGACGGCGAACGCAGCAGCCAAAGCGGCCACGCAAAATCGATCGATTCCGGGTATTCGACCCGCAAATCCCCCGCGAAGTCCGGTCGGGAGCGAAGATCTTCACTATGGTCGACCAAACCCGGGTGGCCTTTCGCAACGAGCGCGCGCTGGAAACGCGATTCGTACCCGACTATACGGGTTTTGTCGAAAGCGAGCAGTCGGTTCGCCACGCTATCCGCCCTCTGGGAATTGCCGATTATTGAGACAAAAGGAAGGCTTATGGGCAAGAAACCGGGTCGAGGCGACAAAGCCCCTGAATTCCAACTGCCCGATGACCGTGAAAAGGCCCGTACGCTCAAGTCTTATGCCGGGCATAAACTGGTCCTTTATTTCTATCCCAAGGACGACACGTCAGGCTGTACGAAGGAAGCCCTGGATTTTTCGGCTCTTACGGGGGAATTCGAGAAGACAGACACGGCAATACTAGGCGTCTCCCCGGATACAACTCAGAGCCACGGGAAATTCAAAACCAAGCATGGGCTGAGCATCGATCTCGCCTCGGACCCTGCAAAAGCGGTTCTCGAAGCCTATGGCGTATGGGTTGAAAAAAGCATGTACGGACGGAAATTTATGGGCGTCGAACGGACAACGTTTTTGATCGGCCGGGACGGCAAAATCGCCGAAATCTGGAACAAGGTCAGGGTGCCCGGCCATGCCGAGGCAGTGCTGGCCGCGGCCCGCGCAGTCCCCTGAAATTCCTGCGATTAGGCGAATATTAACCTTAACATTGTGTTGTCACCCGTAGTTTGGTGCATGAATCGGGTGGGAGCAGCCATGCCCGCGGGTCAGTTATCCGGCACCGGGGCGAAGCGCCTGCAATTGCGGCTCACCCTGGATACGAAGCGCAAATCGCGCACGCTCGTTCTGCCGCCAATCGCCCTCGTCTTTCTCTTGGGTCTTATTCCGCTTGCCGGAACGATCTTTCTCGGTGCGACCTGCTATTTCGTCTTTCACGACGATCTCTTGGCAGGGCTGACCGAGCATCAGATCGAGATGCAGTACAGCTATGAGGATCGGCTCGCGCAGTTGCGTCACGAGATCACGAATCTGACACAACACGCCAAGGTGAATGAGACGGAACTCACCGAACGCGTCGGCGCTTTGATGGCGCGCCAAGACCTTTTGGAAAGCCGGACGACTTTCGTCGCAAGCCTCGCCGAACGCGCCAAGGCCCTGCCCACCTCCGCACTTCTCTCCGCCACCGCGCATGATTCCTCCACCGTGAAACAGATAGACGCGGCGCCCGATCCGACCGCGACTTTCTTTGCGCCCGATGCCGCGCTCGATGGACAGAACCCCGCCTCGTCCAATGACGCGACAACGCAGCCCGGCACTCAGCAGAAACCGCAGCCGGAAGAATTCGATCTAAGGCTCGGCGATCAGCCCGGACCGCATGCGAAGCCGACGCCCGCCAGCGGCCTGACGCTGCAACCGGGGGCAAGCACGTCCTATCTCGCGCCCGGCGAATTCGATTACGGCGTACCGCTCGCGACGCGCATCGATCGCCTGACATTGCGTCAGGACCATCTCGACAATGAGCAGCTTGCGGTTCTCAATGCGTTGCAGGGGCCGGCGCAGCGCATGTTGAATGGGCTTCGCGCCGCTTTCAATGTCGCTGGTCTTGAGAGCGATCAATTCGCGCCGCCGCAAACCAACAAGAGTGCCCCTGACCTCGGCGGTCCGTATGTGCCACTGCCGAGCGGCAATGAAGACGACGACGCCTTTACCCGCGCCGCGACCAATGCGCAGGACGCGGTCTTGGCCGCCGAGCGCCTGCACCTCATCGCCACCTATGTTCCGTTCGGCTCGCCGCTTCTCGGCCAGGTCGAAGTCACATCGCCCTTCGGCCCACGCATCGATCCATTTCTTGGCAAGCCCGCGCTCCACACCGGCATCGATCTGCGCGAAGACTATGGCGCGCCGGTGCGCGCGACGGCGGCAGGCGTCGTCGATCTCGCCGGACCCGCCGGCGGCTATGGCAATATGGTCGAGATCGACCACGGCAACGGGCTCTCAACCCGCTACGCGCATCTCTCGAGCATCGAAGTTCAGCAAGGGCAAAAGGTCAGCGCCGGCACGATCCTGGGCCTTATCGGCGAAACCGGCCGCGCGACGGGTCCGCATCTCCACTATGAGACGCGGATCAATGGCGAGCCCGTCAATCCGGCGCGCTTTCTGCGCGCCGGCATGACGCTGCATCTCGTCGCGTCGGACACGACGCTCTAGGCGCTATTCGAGCACCATATTCTGCGGCTTGCCCGCGACCCAGGCCTCGATATTGTCGACGAGCTGATTGGACAGACCCGTCATCGCCTCGACGCTCGCCCACGCGACATGCGGCGTGATGAGGAGATTGGGCAAATCGGCATCGAGCAACACATTGCCGTTCTTCGGCGGCTCGATAGTCAAAACGTCGAAGCCGGCGCCGCCGATCTCGCCTGTCTTCAAAGCATGCACGAGCGCCGCCTCATCGACGAGGCCGCCGCGCGCCGTGTTGATGAGGATCGCGTCCTTCTTCATCTTTTTGAATTCGGCCGCGCCGATGAGATTGCGCGTGCCGCCGGTCAAGGGACAATGGAGCGAGATGATGTCGCTTTCGCGCAGAATCGTGTCGAGATCGACCTTGCCCGGGAAATCATAGACGTCGGTTGCGATCACCTTCATGCCGAGCGCTTCGGCGCGCGTCGCCACCGATTTACCGAGCGCGCCGAAGCCCACGAGGCCCAAGGTGGAACCCGAAATGTCGCGGATCGGATGATCGAAATAGCAGAATTGATCGATCGTGTTCCATTTGCCGCGGCGCACGTCGAGCACATAGGGAACGAGGCTGCGGCGCAGCGCAAAGATCAGCGCCAGCGTATGTTCCGGCACGGTGTTGACGGCATAATTGCGGATGTTGACGACGGCGATGCCGTGCGCCTTGCAATAAGGCTTGTCGACGCAATCCGTTCCCGTGGCGGCGACCGCGATCAGCTTCAGCTTCGGAAGCTTCTCAAGCGAAGCGGCGCGCATCTGCACTTTGTTGATGATGGCGATCTCCGCATCGGCGAGACGGGGCACGATTTCGTCGACGGAGGTCGCCTGGTATTCCTTGTAGTCATGCGGAAATTTCGGCGCGCGGACAGGGACGCCGATCGTCGCACGATCGAGGAAGACGATTTTCAAGGGTGCTTTCGGTTCGGACACGGGCGGCCTCTCCCTCTCTCTTCATTGATGGTCGCTTGATTGATGGTGCCTTGGGCTTGGTGCTAGGGACAAGCCGCGCACTCGTCAACCCCGCCACCTCCCTGGCACGGGCCGGCGTTTGCTGCGCTGCCATGTCTCGAAAAAAGGCGATTGCTAACGCGTGGCGAGCCGGTAGAGAAAGGCGGCGCGAGCGGGAGAAGGATTTGATGCGGATTTTGGTGACAGGATCGGCCGGCTTCATCGGCTATCACATGGCCGCGCGTCTCATCGCGAGCGGGCATGAGGTCGTTGGCCTCGATGGCATGACCCCATACTACGATCCCGCCTTGAAGCGGGCGCGGCGCGCGAAGCTCGAGGCGTCGAAGGCGTTCTGGTCGGAAGAGTTCCTGCTTGAGGACCAGACAAAGCTCGAACGTCTCTATGCGACGGGGTTCGACGCCGTCTATCATTTCGCGGCGCAGGCGGGCGTGCGCTACAGCCTTGAAAATCCCCGGGCCTATGTCGACGCCAATCTCATCGGCACCTACAATTTGCTCCAAGTGATGCGGCAGGCGCCGCCGCAGCACGCGCTTCTCGCCTCGACCTCTTCCGTCTATGGCGCCAACCGCTCCATCCCCTTCCGCGAGACGGATCGCGCTGATCACTCGCTCACATTGTATGCCGCGACGAAAAAGGCGACGGAAGAAATGGCGCATGCCTATAGCCATCTCTTCGCGATCCCGATCACCATGCTGCGCTTCTTCACCGTCTATGGACCGTGGGGACGGCCCGACATGGCGCTCTTCAAATTCGTCAAGGCGCTCGCCGCCGACGAACCGATCGACATCTATAATTACGGAAAGATGCAGCGCGACTTTACCTATGTCGATGATCTCGTCGAAGCCATGCTGCGTCTCTTGCCCGTCGTGCCGCCCTCGCCCACCGCGCCCCGCGCGCCGACGAGCCCGCTCGATTCTCTCTCCGACCAAGCCGCATTCCGCGTCGTCAATATCGGCGCCGGCCATCCGGTCGCGCTCGACGATTTCGTCGCCGCCGTGGAAAAGGCGACGGGCCAGACCGCGAAACGCAATTACATGGAAATGCAAAAGGGCGATGTGCCGGTCACCTTCGCCAACACCGATCTCCTCTTCGATCTGACCGGCTACCGCCCGACGACGCCGCTGGCCCAAGGGGTGGCCGCCTTTGTCGACTGGTACAGAAACTATTTTCAGAGCTGAACCGGGGCCGTCTCTTCTCGAACCGCGGCGATCAGGCTAGTCTCGCAGCACTTTGGCACGCGCTTTGATTTGCGATGCGAAAACGCGAGGGATGGGATGAAGAGACTATTCACGGCGCTCGGCGCGGCGGCGCTTGTCGCGTCGGCGGCGCCGGCACAAGCCGACGATGTCGTCACGCTCGGCGCATCCGTTCAATTGACGGGAGCGACCGCCAATACGGGACGCTATTACCGCGACGCCTATCAACTGACGATCGACACGATCAACGCCGCAGGCGGCATCAAAGTCGGCAGCAAGCCCTATAAACTCGCGCTGCAGATTCTCGACAATCAGTCGGACGTCAACCTCAGTGTCCGGCAATATGTTGAATTGATCACAGCGGACAAAGTCAATTTTCTGCTCGGCCCCTTCGCCTCCAATTTCGCGCTGAACGACAGTTCCATCGCCGAAAAATATCAGATCCCCATGGTGCAAGGCGGCGGCGCCTCGACGCAGATCTATACGCGCAACTACAAGTATATTTTCGGCACGCTGCCGCCGGCGGATGATTATTACGTCTCCACGATAGAAATGTTCGGCAAACTCGATCCAAAGCCGCAAACGGCGGCGCTGGTCGCCGCCGACGACAGTTTCGATGTCTCCGTCGCAGCGGGCACGCGCAAACATCTGGCGGCCGCCGGCATCAAGATCGTCGTCGATCAGACCTATCGCGAAGGTGGCACCGATTTTTCCTCCATCCTCACCCAGATCAAAGCCGCGAATGTCGATGCCATTCTGTGGGCCGGCCATGAGACTGAGGCGCTGAATTTCATCCGCCAGATGAAAGGCCTCGCCGTCAGTCCAAAGGACTATTACGGTTTCACTGTCGGCGTACCGACGGAGGATTTTCGGCACGCACTCGGCAAGGATGCGGATTACACTTTTGGCATGACGTCATGGCTGCCCTCGGCCGACCTCAAAGACCGCTGGTTTGGCGACGCCGCGGATTTCGCAACAGCTTATGAGAAAAAATTCAGCTATGCGCCCGATTATCACGCGGCCTCAGGCGCCGCGGATGTCGAGACCTTTGCCTATGCGATAGAAAAGGCAGGATCGCTCGATCCGAAAGCCGTACGCGACGCCATCGCCGCGATCAGCTTCGACAGCCTCTATGCCGCGCCAACGAAATTCGGCGGCAATGGCCAGATCGTTCTGCCGCAGATCGTCATCCAGGTGCAGAGCGGCGCGCTGAAGACGATCTTCACCGACAAATTTATCGACAAGCCGCTCTATCCCATTCCCGCCTGGGACAAGCGCGGCTGAGGCCGCCGCGCACCGTCCTTGGAGGAACCAGTCCTTGGTTCTCGCCCAGATCCTATTCAACGGCATTTTGCTCGGCGGCCTTTATGGGCTGATGGCCTTAGGCATGGCGCTCGTCTGGGGCGTTCTCAACATCGTCAATCTCGCGCATGGCGCGATGATCATGCTCGGCGGCTATATCGTCTTTTGTCTTTTTCAATATGCTCACGTCGATCCTTTCGCGGCGCTGCCGATCGCGATGCTCGTGATGTTCGGTGTCGGCTTTCTGCTGCAATATTGTCTGCTCAATCTGATCGTGCGCTCCGCGCTCTTGAACACGCTGCTCATCACCTTCGGGCTTGATGTCGTCATCACCTATATGGCGCAGTTGATTTTCACCGCGGACTTCCGCGCGATCAATCCGCCTTATGCGGGCGCGAACTTTTCCGTCTTCGGATTGACCGTTCCGCTGATCAGGCTCGCGGCTTTTCTCATCGCGCTCGTCCTTGCCGGCGCGCTCTGGGCGCTTCTGAACCTCATGCCCCTCGGCCGCGCCATTCGCGCCACATCGCAAAATCTCACAGCCGCGCGACTCTATGGCGTCGATCCGCGCAGCGTCTATGCGATCACCTTCGGCATTGGCGCGGCGCTCGCCGGCGCTGCCGGCGGCCTTTACGGCATGATCTCGAATCTCACGCCCTATATCGGCGCGAGTCTGACAGCAAAATCCTTCGTCATCGCCATCATCGGCGGCTTGAACAACCCGTTCAATGTCATCTTGGGTGGTCTTGTCGTCGGCATTGCGGAATCGCTCGCGGCCCTCTATCTCGGCCCGACTTATACGGATGCGATCAGCTTTGGTCTTCTCGTCCTCGTCCTTGTCGTGCGCCCGCCGCGCAGTTTGAGGGCGGCTTGATGCGCACTTGGCATATCGTTCTCGCTCTCCTAGTCGCTGCTGGCCTCGCCGCCGTGCCCTGGCTGCACAACGATGTGCTCATTCAATTCGGCATCAATGCGCTGCTGCTCGCGACGCTCGCGCAAAGCTGGAACATTCTGGGCGGGTTCACCGGCTATGTCTCTTTCGGCAATTCGGTCTTCTATGGGCTTGGCACCTATGGCACTGCGATTGCCATGGTGCAGTATAATCTGCCCTTCGGCGTCGGCCTCGCCATCGGCGCACTTGCCGCCATGCTTTGCGCGGCGCTCGTCGGCCTTCCCATCTTGCGCTTGCGCGGCCCCTATTTCGCCATCGCGACGCTCGGATTGAACGGCGCTATGGCAGCGCTCATCTCCAATCTGCCCCTCGCCGGCTCTAACAACGGCCTCGTTCTGCCTTTGACGCGCAACGACGCGCTCTTCTATGAGCTCGCGGTTGCGCTTCTCGTCGCCTGCACCGCGACCGTCTGGTGGATCGCATCGAGCCGCTACGGCACGGCGCTCGTCGCGATCCGCGAAGATGAAGACGCGGCCGGCAGCATGGGCGTCAACGCGACGCTTTATAAAGTGAGCGCGCTGGTGCTTTCGTCCCTTTTCACCGCAATTGCCGGCGGCATTCACGCCTATTGGAGCACTTTCGTCGATCCGGCGAGCGCCTTCGATACGACGCTCAATGTGCGGATGGTCATCATGTGCGTCTTTGGCGGCCCGGGCACGGTCTTCGGCCCCGTCATCGGCTCCTTCATTCTATCCATCATCTACGAACTCCTCGCCTCGAAAATTTCGACGGCCGCCGTTCTGCTCTTCGGCATCGTCATTGTCGTCGCGGTCATCTTTATCCCGAAGGGCCTCGCCGACTGGCTCGCCCATGCGCGGACAAGCAACTGGCGCTATTTTCTGCGCAACATTCGTGAGAACCGGCTGTGAGCGAGGCGGCGCTCTCACAACCGCTCCTCCAGGCGCGCGGATTGACCAAGCGCTTTCAAGGCCTGTTGTCGGTCAACCGCGTCAGCTTTGCGATTGCAGAGAATGAAATTCTCGGGCTCATCGGACCGAATGGTGCCGGCAAAACGACGCTCGTCAATATGATGAGCGGCACCTTAAAGCCGAACGCAGGCGAGATTATCTTCCGCGGAACGCCCATCACCGCGCTGCCGCCGTTCCGGCGCGCGCATCTCGGCATCGCGCGCACCTTTCAAGTGATGAAGCCCTTTCAAGGCATGTCGGTTCTCGACAATGTCGCCGTCGGCGCGCTCTTCGGCCAGGGCGGCGGCGAGAAGGCGATGCGGCAGGCGCGTGAAAGCGCGCGCGAATGGATCACCTTCACCGGCCTCGCCCGCCACCTTGATGCGCGTGCTGAAGCGCTTGGCGGCCCCGACCGCAAGCGGCTTGAGTTCGCCAAGGCGCTCGCCATGCGTCCAAAACTTCTGCTGCTCGACGAAGTGATGGCGGGATTGAACCCCGTCGAAATCGACGAGATGGTCGATCTCATCAAAAAAATTTGCGCCCGCGGCGTGACGCTCCTTGTGATTGAACATGTGATGAAAGCGATCCGTAGCCTCTCCGACCGCGTGATGGTGCTGCGCAATGGCGAAATGATCGCGGAAGGCACTCCTGATGACGTGCTTTCCGATCCGCGTGTCATCGAGGCCTATCTGGGGGCGAGGCGCGCATGAGCGGTCCGCTTCTCGAAATCGCGGATCTTCATGCCGGCTATGGCGCGGTGCCGATCCTCTTCGGCATCGATCTGCACATTAATGAAGGCGAGATCGTCTGTCTCGTCGGCAGCAATGGCGCTGGCAAGACGACGCTGCTGCGCGCCATTTCGCGCCTCATCCGCGCGCGCGGCGTGCTGCGTTTCGCTGGCGAGGATCTTCTGCCGATGAAGCCGGAAGAAGCATTTGCGCGCGGCCTCGTGCAAGTGCCGGAAGGCCGCCAGCTTTTCGGTCATATGAGCGTCGAAGATAATCTGCTTATGGGCGCCTACCGCCGCCGCGACAAGAACATCGCGGAGAGTTTCGCTCGCGTCTATGAGCTCTTTCCGATTCTGAAAAGCCGCCGCACGCAGCTCGCCGGCAATATGTCGGGCGGCGAGCAGCAGATGTGCGCCATGGCGCGCGCGCTGATGGCCAATCCGAGGCTTCTCGTGATCGACGAGATGAGCCTCGGCCTCGCGCCGCTCGTCGTCGATCAGCTCCTCGCCGTGCTGAAAGAGATTCGCGCGCAAGGCGTCACCGTGCTGCTTGTCGAGCAAGACGTCTTCGCGGCCTTCAGCGTCGCCGACCGCGCCTATATCATGGAGACGGGACGCGTCGTCCGCGACGGGCCGGTCGCCGATCTCGCCGAGAACCGCATCGTGCGCGAGGCCTATCTCGGCGGCGCGGCGTGAGGCTCATTGACGAGGCTGTTCAAAGCCCCATCCCAGGAGGGCAATTGGGGGCTTGGAATGGGCCTGAGATTGTCTTAGATGAAACGCGGCCGCACCACGTGGCCCGGCGCCAAGGCGCCGGGCCAAGTTTGTCGCAACAAACGGCGCGTTCGGAAGGGCACTTGGGGGATAGTTCAACGGTAGAACAGCGGACTCTGACTCCGTTAATCTTGGTTCGAATCCAGGTCCCCCAGCCAAATCTCAGTTTTGGCCGTCTTTACATTCTCAATCGCCGCAGTGCGCGCTGCGGTCACAGCCGTTTCTGCCAGCAGATCAAACGGCTGGCGGAAGGTGGTGACCACCTCGCCATCCTTCCAGGTGCAGTTCGATAGCAGGAAATTGAGAAGCCGGCGCTTTTCACGTGGCTCCTGCATCGCGAACAGCCTTTGCGCATTCCGCGCCAGATCGAGAAGCTGCACGCCCTCCTCTATGTAGGAGCGATCGGCCGCTTGCAGCCGTTCGATCTCGCGCAGGCAGCGGTTCTGCTCCTCGCGCCACTGGTTCGACATTCGCTCGAAAAACGCCGCATCGACGAGCCCGTCGAGCTTATCGACGTACATAGCGTGGATGCGCTCGTCGAGCCGTTTGTATTCCGCCTGATGGCGCTTGATCGCCTCCTCGTGCTCGCGGCGCTCGTCGGCATGGCTGGCGTGCAACGCCTCGCGCACCCATTCCAACACCTCGTCGTCGAACCGCAGCCGGCCAAGCAGTTCGGTGAACTGCGTTTCGAGCGCTTCCTCGCGCACATGCTTACGCCGGCAAGTGGCCGGATTGCCTTGGCACTTATCGGCGTAGCCGGTGCAATGATAATATACGTAGCGCTGCTTCTTGATCTCGCCGACCACCGCGCAGCCGCATTGCGCGCATTCAATCAGGCCCGAGAAGGCGAAGTCGTGTCGGCCGCGCTTGGCCTTCTTGGCGATGCGGCCGTCGAGCACGCCCTGCACGCGCTCCCATAGCTCGACCGGCACCAGCGCGTCATGCTTGCCATGGATGAGTTTGCCGTTCCATTCGAACCAGCCAGTATAAAGCCGGTTGCGAAGAATGGTGTGGACCGTACTCACCGGCACCTTCGCGCTGCTCTTGGGATAGGTGAGGCCCGCTGCGTGCGCCTTGCGCGCCACTTCCTTCAGCGAGGTGTCGCCGCGCGCATACCATTCGAACAACTTCGTGATGAGCGGCGCAATTGCCGGATCGGTGGCGATGATCTTCTTCCCATCCGGGCCGGTGATGTTGCGATAGCCGAGCGGCGTCTTGGTCGGCCAGATGCCTTGTTCCGCCTTCTCCTGCATGCCCTTGCGGGCTTCCTCGGACAGGTTGTCGATGTAGTTCTTTGCCATCAGCACCTTGATGCCATGCATGAACTTTTCCGATGAGCGCGACTCACGCGACAGCACCACGCCTTCCTTCGCGAAGTGCATCTCGACCTCTAGATCGTCAACCGTCACCCAATCCTTGAGGTTGCGGTAGAGCCGGTCGGTCTTTTCGACCAGCATCACGCGAACAGACGGGTGCGCCTTCAGATAGGCCACCATCTCACCGAAGGCGGCGCGGCCTGTCTGCTTGGCGGTTTCCACGTCAATGTATTCCTCGGCCACCGCGAGGCCGTTGACGGCCGCGTATTCCTTGAGGAGCTTCAACTGTGCCGGGATCGAGAAGCCCTCCTTCTCCTGTTCCTTGGAGGAGACACGGGCATAGATAACCGCCTGCTTGCGGGAAGGATCGGCCACGGGTGCGGATTTTGATATCTTGATCATAATGTTTAGTGTAAACTGGACAGACAAAGAATGCAATCCATGGACGTTCAGATTTCCATCTGCCGGCCAACCCTCAACTCTTTTATGGCCTCTGTTTATAGATAGCCTTAAAGAGCGAGAGCAGGTCAGTTGGCGGATCAGGAATTTCATCGACGACTTGTTTCGCCCAATCGAAATATTCTTGGCGTCGGGCGAGTGGCCAATCGATCGGAGGGCTGTCCGCGACGTCCCTCAAGTTCGCGATCTTATCCGCTAGCTTCACCAAACGAGCTTTCGGACTGAGATGGGCTCCGTGCTGGATCTGCCGTAGCTTACGCTCTGCTTTCGGCAATCGTTTGTCATCGGTGACCTCCTGCACTAGCGACGCTACCGGAGCGCCGAAGGCCTCGACCAACTCCTCAACCGATGTGTCCGTGTCCTCGATGGTGTCGTGCAGCAGCGCGGCACAAAGCGTTTCGCGATCATTGATCCCGGCCTCGACCGCAAGGATAGAAACGAGTGCTATCGGATGATTGATGTAAGGCGATGCGTCCGCGTCTTTACGTCTCTGTTGACTGTGCTTGCGGGACGCAAACGCCAGCGCTCTGACAAAGTCGGAAAACGCCTCTCGATCTAGTTCCTTGTTCATCTGATACCATCTCCGGTTTGTTGATAGCTCAGTGTAACAGCGCAGTTGGAGTAGCCACTCTGTCGCCTTCTATCAAGCCCGGCACGCCGAGTATCCAACCCTCAACCTTCGCCAAGGCGCGCTCGGGTGGGGTCAGCTCGGGCTTCAGGAAGGCAGCGAGGCTGCCGTCCCGATCGGCGCCGCGACAACCAGGCGGCGATGCTGTAGGCGTCATGCTGGTCGCCCGTGCGATCTCCATTGGCAAAACTGCGGCTCCACGACGCTGGATAGACCTCTGCGATGGCCGAGCGTCCAGCCGGAATCTCCCAGCCGTCGAAGGGCCAGAAGTGAACGCGGGACCCAAGCCGCTGGCGGATGAAGCGCAGCCATGGAATCCCGGCATGGGTCGATTTCGCCACCGATCCCTGCACGTCGAAGTGAAACACCGACTTGGCTCCGCCAGCGCGCTTCTCCGTAAGCCTCCGCCAGCGGAGATTGCCTTTCCGCCATCACGAGTGCCGCGAGTGCCGTCGCGGACGAAATCGACATAGGTGTGATCCTCGTCCGTCGGCCAGTGCCGCTGGAAATCGTCGAGGAAAGACGGCCAATCGAGAAGCAGGTCGTGCGCCTCGAAATAAGGCTTCGGGAAGGAAAAGCCGTGGTCGATGCCAACCAGCGTGGGCGTATCCTCGGCAAGTCGCTCCACCAGCCATTCGGCGATGCCCTTGCGGGTCCAGTATTTGCGCGGGCTTGGCGGCGGCAGAACCTCGATCGGCGTTAGGTCGCCCTCGGTTAGATAGACGCGAAGGCCCTTCAGGCTCGCGGTAGGCGTCTCAGCGCCCGAATAGTCGATGCCGATGTACCGTTAGAAGCTGCGCATTCGTTCAATCACCGATGTGATACCAATCGTCCTCTCGCAGCTCGCGCAGGAATTTTCCGATCGCCTCTAAACATTCATGCTTGGCGGCCCATTCAATATGCTCCACTAAGCGAAGCATTTTGAGCATCGCAGGGCTGTCGTGCCAAGCTGCGAGGATTAGAGGTGGCGGAGGCTGCCAGCCCACGCCGACCCGCGAGCGGCCCGGCAGCATCTCCCAGAGTCGGTTCCATACAGGCGGTAACGGGCAAACACGATCATTCTCGCGACAATATGCGACGAGGCTTTCGAGCGTCTCGTTCATCCTCAATTCTCGCGATATGAATCGCTTCTGCCTAACGATGTTGCCACTGCGGGACACCCTCAATGAGGGCGCGAAGCACGCAAAGCAGCGACATGATTTCTCTTTCCATTTGCAGCGGTTCAAGCTTCGCCAGCGTTTGATCCTCTGCGCTGTGATGAAGAACCGCGTTTGCGAGTTTTCTCATCCGATGCAGCGCCGCCTTGTTCGCATTTGCCGGGAGAGTTTTTTGGACGCTATTGATTCGCTCGGACAGATCAGTGCCTTGAGCATGGTAGTGGTCACGCAACACCGTCTCCATAATCGCGCGCATGAGGGCCAATGCAGCGAACGGCACGCCGAAAATGAATGCGTCGTGCGCCTGCAGCAGGCTTTTGTAGATTAAGGTCTTTTCGGGCGTACCATGAAGGGCAGCAATATGCCGGGGAAAGAAAACAAAAGGCACTAGCCTTCGGCGCCGGAAAACGTCAGCCAAATCGAACCCGATCTCATCCGTCAGACTTTCCCAATAGCCAATCGCCATTTCGACTGCTTGTTCGGCACTCATACTGTAATCGGGTTCTAAGGGTTCTTCGACATCAAATGCCTGAACGCGAGCAAATCCGATAACTTTCTCTATCACATCTGCTGCAATTTTCGCATTTAGGTCGGCATGCTCCCACTTTCGATCTGCACTGGTCGAGCTTTTAGATTGATCAGAAAGACCGGTGCTCTCATCGCCAAATACAAAGGCGCTCCAATTTGCTGCCAGAACATGCTCATAGCGCACTTCGAAATCGCGCCAAGCTGACAAGAACTTTGGATCGACAGGCGTTGCAAAGAGATGCCGATGACGCTGTTCGCTTGCATGGAGCCGTTCAGCCGCGCCGAGCAATTGCATGCACAGGTCCTTAAATTTCTTATCCGCGATTGCGAGTTGAAAGATCGCGTCCGGCTCGTCTCCGCACCAGTCCTTCAGTCTTGTATAGAGGCTCAAGAACTTGGCGACTTCAGCCGAATCCTTGCCGTTGGTCATCATTCAGCCGCCTCCAGTTCGCGGTCCTCGGCCGGCGCCAGCGCCTCGGCGAGCAGTGCTTCGAGCAGACAGCGTCGAGTGGCGGCGGCGGTACCGAGGCTCGCCTCCAGCCTATCGCACAACGCCAGCAGCGCATCGACCTTGGCGACGATGCGGTGTTGCTCGGCAAGGGGTGGGATCGGGACAGGAAGTGGCTTCAGGTTGGCTGCCTTAATGCCCTTCGCTGTCATGCCGGTTGCGTGCTTGTCGATCAGCGATTGCATCACGTCGCTCATCAAAGCGAACATCAGGAACTTGGTGTCGATCTTCGCATAAGGCTGAAAGCAGATGGCGCGTTGTGCGAGCGCGAAGGGGTCCTCGATATCGTTCAGGCAGATGTTTGCAAGGGGTGCCTCGGTGGTGAAGAACAAGTCACCAATCGTGGGAAAGCCGCGTGTCATCCATGTTTTGAAGGTCGCCTTCGATATGTATTCGCGCGGCTCGCGGTTTAGGTAGCCCATGCGAATGTTCTTCGCGGTGATGAGCGGGATGCCTTCATCCGTCTTGGGTGGCGTGTTTCCGCGATAGTCGATGAACAGAAACAGGTTCTCGAACGATTGAACCGCCCATCCGCGCGGAAGCAGAATTTCCAGTTCATCGGGTTTCGGATCGGGCTCCATCTTGATCCTGGCGTCGCCGGTTTCCTTCTTCCGTTTGGCTTTCGCTTTCGCGATCCGCTTCAGCAATTCGGACGCCGGTTCTTCGTTTGGGTCTTGCGGCACGAGTTTGCCGCGCACGGCGAGGTTGAGGATGGT